>Ga0055540_1000803_pt1 | contig 21229 bp, 15 predicted proteins | sample AraplaCvi_mMS_r2_2_FD_55040 | JGI IMG/M metagenome (GOLD analysis project Ga0055540, IMG submission 55040) | Arabidopsis root microbial communities from North Carolina, USA - plate scrape MF_Cvi_mMS_r2 | ecosystem: Host-associated > Plants > Roots > Endosphere | place: USA: North Carolina
TGGCTGCTGCAGAAGCAGGCCGTCGTGGCCATCGCCGCCCTCGACGAGGGTGCGACCGGTGCGGACAAGTCCTTCTACGAGGGCAAGATCGCCGTGGCGTCGTTCTTCGCGAAGAACTTCCTGCCCCTGCTCTCGAGCACGCGTCTGGTGCTGGAGAACATCGACAACGAGGTGATGGAACTCGACGAGGCTGCGTTCTAAGTCGACGACACACGCTCGGGGCCCCCGCTACGGCGGGGGCCCCTTGCGTTGCGGCAGTTGGGTTTCATAACCGGGCTACAGCTGCCGCCCAGGTTTCATTGCGACGATGTAAACGTGCACTTCTTGGCCGCCGACGCTCCGGGTCCCTACCGCCACGGCCTGTCACTCCTGCAGGGCTGGTTGCCGCTGACGATCCAAATCGTCGCGGTCGTGGTGCTCGTCGCCGCGCTGGGCTGGCGCACGCGTCGGTGGTGGCTGATCTGGCTGCCCGTGGCGGTCTTGGTCGGCATCGGGGCGGCCGCGTGGACGCACTGGTACGTCGACTCCCAGGGCATGGCGGGTGACCCCGCGCCCGACTCCCTGTGGGTCTGGACCGGTGTGACCGGATTCGCCCTCACCACGGCCGTGGTCGGCTGGCGTGGCGTGAAGTGGCGCCGCGTCGCCGCGGTGGCCGCCGTCCCCCTGTGCCTGTTGAGCACCGGCCTGGCACTCAACACCTGGGTCGGCTACTTCCCCACCGTGCANATCGCNTGGAATCAACTCACCGCCGGACCCCTGCNCGACGAGACCGACCTCGACACCGTGACCGCCATGCAGAAGGCCGGCACCGTGCTCGACCACGGCAGCGTCGTCTCAGTCGACATCCCCTCTACNGCTTCGGGATTCAAGCACCGCAGCGAGCTNGTCTACCTTCCGCCGCAGTGGTTCGCCACCAATCCCGCNCCCAAACTGCCCGTGGTCATGATGATCGGCGGTGAGTTCAACACCCCCGCCGACTGGTTGCGCACCGGAAACGCCGCGGCGATCGTGGACTCCTTCGCCCAGTCCCACGGCGGCAACGCGCCCGTGCTGGTGTTCGTCGACTCCGGCGGGTCGTTCAACAACGACACCGAATGCGTCAACGGAGTGCGCGGCAACGTCGCCGACCATCTCACCAAGGACGTTGTGCCCTACGTCGAGTCGCACTTCGGCACCAGCACCGCGAGCGCCAACTGGGGCATCGTCGGCTGGTCGATGGGCGGCACGTGTGCCGTCGACCTCGCCGTCATGCATCCCGACCTGTTCAGCAGCTTCGTCGACATCGCGGGCGACACCGGCCCCAATGCGGGCACCAAGGAGCAAACCGTCGACCGGCTCTACGGCGGGAACGCCGCGTCGTGGGCCCAGTTCGACCCCGCCACCGTGATGGCCAAACACGGCCCCTACCAAGGGGTCTCGGGCTGGTTCGCGATCTCGACCGACGCGCCGAAGAAGTTCTCGATGCCCCACGCCGAGGGGGCGGTCGGCTTGGGTGGACGCGACGCGGACGGAATGCCCACCGATCAGACGCAGGCCGCCAACACGCTGTGCGGCCTCGGCAGAGCCAAGGGCATCACCTGCTCGGTGGTGCCGACGACGGGTCGCCACGACTGGCCGCTGGCCACCCAGGTGTTCACCGCGGCCCTTCCCTGGCTGGCGGGCGCGATCCACACCCCCGGCGTGCCGGCCGTGCCGCTGCCGCCGGGAGCGCCGGTCGCCAACGCCTAGCTGGCGAGTGCGCGCAGCGCAGCCCGGGTGCGGGCCCTGCCCTCCGGTGACGGATCGAAGGTTGCGGCGACGTACTCGTCGACCCCGGCCGCACTCAGGTCTGCCAGTCGGTCCCGGACCGTTGCCTCGTCGCCGATGATGGCGGCGTCCTCCGGGCCGGCGTAGCCCTCGCGGTCGAGCATCGCGCGGTAGGACGGAAGCACTCCGTACATCTTGAACTGCTCGGCGGCCTGCTTGCGGGCACCGTCGACGTCGTCGGTGACGCTCACGGGCAGGGCCGCCACCACGCGTACCGCGGTCTCGGAACGCCCGGCATCGGCCGCTGCCTGCCGCAGCGTCGGGCTGACGTGTCCCGCCAGCGTCTTGGGGCCGGTCATCCAGGTGCACGTGCCTGCCGTCCGGCGACCCGCGATCTTGAGCAGCTGCGGACCGAGTGCGGCGACGTACACGTCGGGCCGCGGCGCACCGGGGATCATCAACGCTCCCCTGGTGGTGAGGATCTGCCCCGTTGCGTCGGCGGCCTCCCCCGCCAGCAGCGGCAGCAACCCGTCGAGGAATTCGTTGAGCCTGCGCACCGGCTTGTCCCACGGGATGCCCCACATGCCCTCGGTGACGGCCTGATGGGTCATGCCCAGGCCCAGGATGAGGCGCCCGTGCGACACCAGGCTGACCGTCAAGGCGCGTTGCGCCATCTGCATGGGGTGCTGATTCTGGATGGGGACCACGCCGGTGGCCACCTCGATGTCGGCAACCTCGCGCAACGCCACCGCCAGAACGGTGAGAAGGTCTGGCTCGTAGGGCATTTGGCTCATCCAGAGCCGACGGAAGCCCTCCTCGCGGAGCATGGCGAGGTTCTGCACGCACGCGTCGACGGGATTGTCGCGACCAGCGTCGCCGAGTTGACCGAACATCGAGATCTGCACGGGTCCATCGAAGCACGGGTGTTCAATGCCTTCCATGACCGCACCCCCCATGCCGACCGAAGCCGCACGCCTGCAGAACTTCGGGCCCAACTGGTTCGCGTCGGTCATGGGTACCGGAATCGTCGCCACGGCCGGCGCCGGGCTGCCCGTCCACGTCCCGGGAGCGCACGTCTTCTCCCGGGTGGTGTGGGTGTTCGCCGCCGTACTGCTGGTGGTGCTGCTGGTCGCGGTGTCGGTGCAGTGGTTCCGGCATCCGACGGTGGCTCGCAGCCACTCCCGCAACCCGCAGATGGCGCACTTCTACGGCGCCTGCCCGATGGCGCTGATGACCGTCGGGTCGGGCGCGATCCTGATCGGCCNGGACCTCCTCGGAGCCCGGGTCGCGGTCGACCTGGCCTGGGTGTTGTGGACGGCGGGCACCGTCGGCGGCCTGTTCACCGCGGTGTCCATTCCGTTCGTGATGTTCACCCAGTTCAACGTGGAGCCGGACGCGGCGTTCGGCGGGTGGCTGATGCCGGTGGTCCCGCCGATGGTGTCGGCCGCGGCCGGGGCGCTCCTGGTCCCGCACATGGCACCGGGTACCGGGCGCACCACGATGNTCTACGGCTGCTACGCGATGTTCGGGCTGTCGCTGTTCGCCGGACTGATCATCATCAGCATGATCTGGAGCCGGCTGGCGCTCTACGGCACCTCGGGAACCGCCCGCGTGCCGACGCTGTGGATCGTGTTGGGCCCCTTGGGCCAAGGCATCACGGCCGCGGGGCTGCTCGGGACGGCCGCTGCGCTGGCGGTGCCCGCCGACCTGGCGAAGGCGATGAACCTGTTCGCGGTGCTCTTCGGCGTGCCGGTCTGGGGTTTCGCGGTGCTGTGGATCGTGCTGGCGACGTCGCTGACGGTGCGCACCCTGCGCCGCGGCATGCCGTTCGCGCTGACGTGGTGGAGCCTGACCTTCCCGGTGGGGACGTTCGTCACCGGCACCACGCAGCTGGCCGTGCACACCGGGTTGCCGGCGTTTCGGGTGGCGGCGCTGATCGCCTACGCGGGGCTGNTGTGCACCTGGGGTTTGGTGGCCGTACGNACCGCGCGCGGCAGCGTGGGCGGCAGCCTCTTCGCGCCGCCGCCGGCCAACGCGGGNCCGGTGCGGGCGAGGAAGGATCCGCCCGCTNGNGCCTAGAAACNCGTCGAGTGTGCTGTGAGATCGCGGNTTCGACNGANATCGCGATCTGTCAGCACACTCGATGACGTGGAGGCATGAAAGAAGCCCCGTGTTGCCGTCGGGTCGGGGGGTCTGACGGCAACACGGAGCTACTAGGGGTATCGACGGGTGACGCCGGGGCGTTACACCCCGATCCTCACGCTTCCAGAATGGCCGTGACGCCCTGGCCACCGGCTGCGCAGATGGAGATCAGACCGCGCACCGGCTTACCGGTCTGGGCCTTCTTCTCCGCCAATTGCTTGGCCAGCTGGGCCACGATGCGACCGCCGGTGGCCGCGAACGGGTGCCCCGCCGCCAGCGAGGAGCCGTTGACGTTGAGCTTGGACCGGTCGATGCCGCCCAGCGCCGCGTCGAGGCCCAGCCGCTCCTTGCAGTACTCCTCGGACTCCCATGCCGCCAGCGTCGCCAGCACCACCGAGGCGAACGCCTCGTGGATCTCGTAGAGGTCGAAGTCCTGCAGCGTCAGACCGTTTCGGGCCAGCAGGCGCGGGACCGCGTACGTGGGCGCCATCAGCAGGCCGTCGGGACCGTTGACGTAGTCGACCGCGGCGGTCTCGCCGTCGACGAAGTACGCCTGCACGGGGATCGAGTGCGCCGCCGCCCACTCCTCGCTGGCCAGCAGCGCCACCGAGGCGCCGTCGGTCAGCGGCGTCGAGTTGCCCGCGGTCATGGTCGCGTCGCCGTTGCGCACCCCGAAGACCGGCTTGAGCTTGGCCAACTTCTCGGCCGACGAGTCCGCGCGCAGATTGTTGTCGCGGTACAGGCCGAGGAACGGGCTGACCAGGTCGTCGAAGAAGCCGCGGTCGTAGGCGGCGGCCATGTTCTGGTGGCTCGCCGCGGCCAGGGCGTCCTGGTCGACGCGCTTGACCCCGAACTCCTTGGCGGTGATGGCGGCGTGTTCGCCCATCGACAGGCCGGTGCGCGGTTCGCCGTTGGTCGGGATTTCGACGCCGACGGCGGCGGGCAGTTTGCCGACGAGCTTGAGCCGGTCGACGTTGGACTTGGCGCGGCGCAACCCGAGCAGGACGCGGCGCAGGTCGTCGCCGAATGCGATGGGCGCGTCGGAGGTGGTGTCGACGCCGCCGGCGATGCCCGAGTCGTACTGCCCGAGGGCGATGCCGTTGGCGACCGCGATGGCCGACTGCAGACCCGTCCCGCAGGCCTGCTGCAGGTCGTAGGCCGGGGTGTAGGGCGACAGCGCACTGCCGAGCACGCACTCGCGCATCAGGTTGAAGTCGCGGCTGTGCTTGAGCACCGCGCCGCCGACGACGGCGCCGATCCGCTCGCCCTTGAGGCCGTACCGGTCGACGAGCCCTCCGAGCGCGGCGGTGAACATGTCCTGGTTCGACGCGTTGGCGTAGGCGCCGTCGGACCGCGCGAAGGGGATTCGGTTTCCGCCGAGGATGGCCACTCGACGGGCTGCCCTGCTGGGCGACTGGGTGTCGGCCACGTTCATCTCCGTTGGTCGAAAGTGGTTGCTGGTGTCGAGCGTCATACTACCCACCGTTCTTACTCTGGAGTAAGTTCGTGACCGATACGACAATCTCGCGCGGTCATGGGTACCCCAGTCCCGCACGCACTACCCGTCTCCTCGAAAGGCAGCTCAGTGGCTTCCGACCTGTTCTCACAAGTGGTCAACTCCGGACCTGGCTCGTTCCTGGCCAAGCAACTCGGCGTGCCGCAGCCGGAAACCCTGCGCCGCTACCGCGCCGGTGAGCCGCCCCTGGCCGGCCCGCTGCTGATCGGCGGTGACGGCCGCGTCGCCGAACCCCTGCGCGCCGCGCTGGCCGAGGACTACGACCTCGTCGGCGACAACGCCGGCGGCCGCTGGGCCGACACCTTCGGCGGGCTGGTCTTCGACGCCACCGGCATCACCACCCCGGAGGGCCTCAAGGCGCTGCGCGACTTCTTCACCCCCCTGCTGCGCAACATCGGCCCCAGCGGCCGGGTCGTCGTCGTCGGCACCACCCCCGACCAGACGGGCAGCGTCGACGAGCGCATCGCCCAGCGCGCCCTGGAGGGCTTCACCCGCTCGCTGGGCAAGGAGCTGCAGCGCGGTGCGACCATCGGCCTGGTGTACCTGGCGGCCGACGCGAAGCCCGCCGCCACCGGCCTGGAGTCCACCCTGCGGTTCCTGCTGTCGGGCAAGTCCGCCTACACCGACGGGCAGGTGTTCTACGTCGACGCCCAGGACTCGGTGCCGCCCGCCGACTGGGACAAGCCGCTCGACGGGAAGGTCGCGCTGATCACCGGCGCCGCCCGCGGCATCGGCGCCGAGATCGCCAAGGTCTTCGCCCGCGACGGGGCCAAGGTGGTGGCCATCGACGTGGAGAGCGCCGCCGAAGCCCTGGCCGAGATCGCCACCAAGATTGGCGGTACCGCGCTGAGCCTGGACGTGACCGCCCCCGACGCGGTCGACCGGATTGCCGAGCACCTGCGCGAGCACTACTCGGGCACGGCCGACGTGCTGGTCAACAACGCAGGCATCACGCGCGACAAGCTGCTCGCCAACATGGACGAGGGACGGTGGGACTCCGTGATCGCCGTGAATCTCCTTGCCCCGCAGCGCCTTGCCCAGGGTCTGGTGGACAACGGCACCATCGGCGATGGCGGCCGCATCATCGGCCTGTCGTCGATGGCCGGCATCGCGGGCAACCGCGGCCAGACGAACTACGCCGCCACCAAGGCCGGGATGATCGGCATGACCCAGGCGCTGGCCCCGGTCTTCGGCGAGAAGGGCATCACCATCAACGCCGTCGCCCCCGGCTTCATCGAGACCAAGATGACCGAGGCCATCCCGCTGGCCACCCGCGAGGTGGGACGCCGCATGAACTCCCTCTTCCAGGGCGGTCAGCCGGTCGACGTCGCCGAGGCCATCGCCTACTTCGCCAGCCCCGCGAGCAACGCCGTCACCGGCAACACCATTCGGGTGTGCGGCCAGGCACTGTTGGGGGCCTGAGATGACGCAGCCCAGTGGGTGGAAGAACATGGCGCTGGCCGCCGCAGGTGCGCTACCCCTCATCCCGAGGGGCAGCGCGCTACCCAACCGCACCGTCACCGTCACGGATCTGACCGTCGACCCCGCCAACGTCGCGGCCTACGCCGCGGTGACGGGTCTGCGCTTCGGCGACTCGGTGCCGCTGACCTATCCCTTTGCGCTGACCTTCCCGTCGGTCATGTCGCTGGTGAGCGGGTTCGACTTTCCCTTCGCCGCAATGGGTTCGGTGCACGTGGAGAACCAGATCACCCAGCACCGGCCGATCTCGGTCTCCGACACCGTCGACGTCAAGGTGCACGCCGAGGACCTTCGCGAGCACCGCAAGGGCCTGCTGGTCGACCTGATCACCGAGATCAGCATCGGCAACGAACTCGCCTGGCGACAGGTGACGACGTTCCTGCACCAGCAACGGACCAGTCTGTCCGACGAGCCGAAACCCGAGCAGCCGCGCAAACAGCAGAAGTTGCCGCCGCCCAACGCCTTGCTCCAGATCACCCCCGGGCAGATCCGGCACTACGCGTCGGTGAGCGGAGACCACAATCCCATTCACACCAGCTCGATCGGCGCAAAGCTGTTCGGGTTCCCCACCTCGATCGCCCACGGAATGTTCTCCGCCGCAGCAGTTCTGGCCAACGTGGAGGGCCAACTACCCGATGCCGTGACCTACGCGGTGCGCTTCGGCAAGCCCATTCTGCTGCCGGCGCGCGTCGGCCTCTACACCGAACGCGTCACCGACGGCTGGGATCTGACCCTGCGCAACATGTCGAAGGGCTACCCCCACCTGACGGGCACGGTGCGGGCGCTCTAGCCGGCGGCGACGTTCTGCGCCTCGTAGAGGCGCTTGTACAGCCCGCCCGCGGCGATCAGTGAGCGGTGGTCACCCTGCTGGGCGATGCGGCCGTGCTCGATCACCAGGATGCGATCGGCGACCGCGGCGATGAAGTCCATGTCGTGGCTGATGACCAAGCAGGTGCGGTCCTTGGCGTANCCGCGGATCACGCCGGTCAGGCGTGCCCGTTGATCGGCGTCGAGGTTCTCGGTGGGCTCGTCGAGCAGGAGCACCTCCGGTGTGCGCAACAGACAGCGCGCCAACGCAATCAGCCTCTTCTGCCCGCCGGAGGGCACCTGCACGTCGACGACGGTGTCATACCCGGCGTGCATCCTCGTCGGGTCGGTGATGACGGTGTGCACGTTGGCCCGTCGGCANGCCTCCTCGATCTCGGCGTCGGTGGCCTCGGGCCGTGCCAGCCGGATGTTCTCCCGAATGGTGTCCTTGACGAAGAANGGGAACTGGGCCAGCTTGGACACCTGGTCGCGCAGCGAGGCGATGGTCACCTCGTCGATCGGACGNCCGTCGAGCAGGATCCGCCCGCGTTGGGGGTCCAGGAACCGCAGCATCAGGTTGTAGACCGTCGACTTTCCCGACCCGATGCCGCCGACCAGGGCCACGGTCTCNCCCTCCGACACCGAGAACGACAGCCCGTCGAGCACCATCTGCNTCGGCGTGTAACCAAANGCGACGTCTTCGAANACCACGTTGCCGCGGACGTCACCGAGCGGCACCGCATTCGGTGCCTCCCGCACCGTGGGGCGGGTGTCGAGCAACTCGTAGGTCGACGCCGCGCTCGGCGCCACGCTCTGATAAGTGGTGTAGGCGCCCATGACGCGCTGGGCCGCGCCGAACATCGTCGGCACCATCCCCGCGAAGACCATCAGTCCGGCGAACGTCAGGCCAAAGCTCTCACTGAAGCCGATGCCCACCAGCAACACGACGACGGTGCTGAGTGCGACGAATACCTGAGATCCGTTGGCAGTGGCCTGCATCCACATCGTCGTGGTCGCGTCGCTCTCGGCGGCGCCCACGGACACCTTCCGAAAGCGCTTGCTACGCACGGCCTGAGCGTTGAACAGCTGAATCTCGGCGATGCCGCTGATGGTCTGCTCGAGTTCGGCACCCATCGCACGGTCGGCGTCCATGGTCCGGCGCACCGCGGCTTGCACGTGGGCGCCGGCATACTTGAGCACCAGCAACGCCACCGGTGTCAGGACGAGCGCCGCGACCGTCATCTGCCACGACAGTGCCACCAGATAGCCGACTGCCACCAGCAACACCAGCGAGTCGATCAAGGGTGGCAACAGGCACCCGGTGAGAAGTCGTTGCACCCCTGAGGATTCCGCCGTCACGCGATGCATCAGCGCCCCACCTTGGGACGCCGTGAAGAAGTCCAGGGACAACGTCTGGAGGTGGTCGTGCACCCGCTGCCGGATGTCGGTGACGAGCACCCGCTCCACGACCGTGCCGACCCAGGCGTTCACCAGATACATCAACTGGGTCAGCACCAACGCGCCGGCCCACACCGTCAACAGGACGGCGAAGGACACCGACCCCGCCACCGCGCCCAGTGGGCCGTCCGAGCGGGCGACCAGCGGTCCGCGCATGCCCCAGACCTCGGTGAGGTCGCCCTTGGCGCCGGCATCGGCGACGACCTGCATCATCGGACCGAAGGCCGCCGCGCTGACGTAGGGCAGGGCCGACGCGAGCGCGCCGACGACGAACAGGGCCGTGATCGGACCGCGAACGGACGACAACATGTGCAGGCTTCGCCGGATCAGACGGCCCNGTTGAACCACCTCGACCATGGGCACACCTCTTCTGCCGGCCCAATTCCCGTGGTGGGACGGTACGTCACCTCAGAGGTGTGCGTCGTAGAACGCCAGCAGTCGTGCGACGGCTGCGTCGACGTGGTGCGGCACCCCGTACATCTCGTAGTGCCCCGCGCCGTCGACGACGAAGAGGTCGACGGGGTTGGGAGCCATGTCCCACAACGCCATTCCCGACTCGTACTGGTCGGTNTTGCCGCGCCGGCCGGCGACGATCACCTGCAGTGGCTGACTGAGCAACGGGTCGACGAGGTGGAAGGCGTCATACCCCAGCAGGAGCGGATCGCTGCGGCGCAGACGACGGTTGGTGGAGTACTCGTTGCGCGCCGGGGGCAGCCGGTAGAACTCGACGGCCTGTAGGGTGTCGACGTCGGTGATCCCCAGGGCGGCAGCCTCTTCGAGGGTGTCGGGCAACCAGTTCACCCGCACCGGGTCACCCTCGGCGACCTCCTCGGCGCGTTGCTGGGCCAGCCGGTCGAGCGCTGACACCGGGCCGCCCGCGGCGGACGCGGCGTCCCGGAACGCCTTTCCGACATTGCTGGCGACCACCGTCGCGATCGCCCTGATGCGATGGTCGGTGCGGGCGGTGTGAACGGCGTATCCACCACCCGCGCAGATTCCGAGCCCGCCGATCCTGCTGGGGTCGACGCCGGGGATCGCACTCAGGGTGTCGATGGCGTAGGACAAATCCTCGCCGCGCCGGTACGGATCCTCGAGATCTCGCGGCTCACCACCGCTGCGCCCCTGGTGGCTGGGGTCGAAGGTCAGCGCGACGAGGCCGTGGCGCGCCAGCCGGGACGCATAGTTGGCGCCGATCTGTTCCTTGACGCTGCTGCCGGGGGTGGCCAGGACGACGGCGGGCCGGCGGCCAGTGGGGTCGAAGTCCTCGGGCAGGTGCAGATCTCCCGCAAGCGCATACGGGCCCCGCTCGATCGCGACGTGCTCGATCACGGTCAGCCCGTGGCCGCCGACGCCGAGGCGTCGGCCGGTCTGCCCTTCAGTCCACGCCAGAACAGGTTGATCATCAGCTCGGCGGCCTCGTGCACGTCGGCGTCGCCNGTGCTCACCCGCGCGGCGACCGCCTCGCCGGCNCCCACCAGCGCGACGGCCATCATGTCGAAGTCGGTGTCGGGCTCCGGGTTTCGCGTGCCGGACTGCAGCAACCTGCCGACGAGGTCGACGATGCGTTCGCGGCCCTCACGGACGGTGTGCGCGAAGGCCTGCGAGCTGGTCGCCTGGGTGTAGAGCACCATCCACGACGCCCGGTTGGTGTCGATGTAGCTCAGGAACGCGACCACCGCGTTGCGGAGCAGGTCCTTCGGGGTCTGGCTGAAGTCGATCTCCCCGCGAACGGTGTCGACGAACCGGGCGAGTTCACGGTCGAGGCATGCGCCGAAGAGTTCTTCCTTGGATCCGTAGTACAGGTAGAGCATCGGCTTGGAGATCTGGGCCTGGCCGGCGATCGCGTCCATCGACGTCTCGTGGTAGCCGTTCACCGAGAACATCTGCACGGCCGCGTCGAGCATCTGCTGCTCACGCACCGCGCGCGGCAATCGCTTGGTTCCACCGGCCATCAGTTCAGAGTAGGCAATGGCCGGGCGTTCAGCCTCCGCAGCGTGAACTCTTGCCCTTCAGCGCGGCGATGCGCAGCACCGAGGCGTCGACGTTCTTCGGGTCCAGCCGTCCGTCGGCGACGGCGGCCTCGAGCGCGTCGAGCACGCCGGGAACCTCGTCGGTGGTGATCCACAGCGCGATGTCGGCGCCCGCCTGCAACGCCTTCAGAGCGGCCTGGGCGACGGTGTAGCGCTGGTTGATGGCCCCCATGCTGGAGATGTCGTCGGTGAACACCACGCCGGTGAAGGGCAGCCCGCCGTAGCCGCCGGTGCGCAGCAACGAATACGCCGCGGGGCTCAAGCTCGCGGGATCGGTTCCGGTGAGACCCGGCACCTGCATGTGTCCNACCATCACCGCGGTCCCCGNNACCTGNGCCAGCTCACGGTAGGGCACCAGGTCGTTGGTCATCAGATCCGACAGCGGCGGGGTGACGACGCCGCCCTCGTGCGAGTCGCCGGATGCGTGGCCGTGGCCGGGGAAGTGCTTGAGCACCGGGGTGACCCCCGCGTCGAGGAGCCCGCGCGCGTAGGCACCGGCGTACTCGGTGACCTTCTGCGGGTCGGCGCTGAAGGAGCGGTCGCCGATCACGGTGTCGTCGTCCTGGTCGGAGACGTCGGCGTCGGGGGCGAAGTCGACGGTGATGCCCAGACCCTTCATCGCCTTGCCGCGAGCCAGGGCGATGTCGTGCACCTCCTGCGGCGAGACCGTCCGGCCGAGGACGCGCGCGGACTCCTGCACGCCGATGATGCTCTTGAGGCGCGAGACNCGCCCGCCCTCCTCGTCGGTGCTGACCGCCAGCGGCAGCGCNCCGGCCGAGGCGGCGATCTCCTTGAGCGGGTCGCCCAGCATCGTCAGGTCGGTCCAGCTGCCGATCATGATGCCGCCGACGTGCTCCTTGGCGACCACCGCGCGCGCGTCGTCGGCACCGGTGACCCCGACCATCAGCATCTGGGCCAACTTGTCGCGTGTGGACATGGCGGCCAGCAGGNCGGGACCGTCGCCGCAGACGGGCGGTTCGGCNGCNGGCAGCTCCGACGGGCTGGTGCTGGGCGCGGACGACGGCGCCGCGGCGGTATTGCCGCGGTGCCTGACGACGTACACGCCTGCCGCCACGACGGCGGCGATGACCAGCACCGCGAGCACGATCGACAGGATCGTCTTCCGTTGGCTGAACTTCGAGGTCTCTCCTGCGGTGCGGCCCAACGGCATGGGGCGAATCGTAGCGGCTGGGTAATCTCCGGGGCATGCCGCTGCGATCGGGGGACGTGTTCGCCGGCGTCACCGTCCTGCGCTTGCTCGGCGAGGGGTCCAGTGGCGCGGTGTATCTCACCGCGCACCCGCGGACGCTCCGCCAGGACGCCCTGCGCGTGCTGCCTGCGGCCGCGTCGGCCGATCCGGAGTTCCGGGCCCGCTTCCACCGGCGCGCCGACCTGGCCGCGACGCTGTGGCACCCGCACGTCGTCGGCGTGCACGCACACGGCGAGTTCCAGGGCCTGCTGTGGGCGTCGACCGACTACGTCGACGGCACCGACGCCGCGGCATTGGTGCGCGACCGCTACGACACCGGAATGCCCGCCGATCAGGTCCTCGACGTCATCACCGCGATCGCCGACGCGCTGGACCACGCGCANGCCCGCCACCTCGCCCACGGTGACGTCACCGCCGCCAGCATCCTGGTGACCAACGAGCGGCGCAGGCGCGCGTGCCTGACGGACTTCGCCGTGCCCCGACCCCACGACGACCCCAGGGCCGACCAGTACGGCCTCGCCGCGACCGCCCGGCACCTCCTCAGCGGCGTGCCGCCGGGCCCGGACGTCCGACCGCTCGGCGAGACCCGCCAAGACCTCGCGGCGTACGACCCGGCGTTGCTGCGGGCCATGGCCACCGATCCGCGCCAGCGCTTCGACGCGTGTCTGGACTTCGCGGCCGCCCTGCGTGACGCCGCGACCGCGGCCACCCAGGCCCAGCCGGTCGCCGATCCCGCCGCGTGGGCCCCCACCGAGCACCTGGCCAACCCGAGCACCGGATCCGAGATGCCCGCGGTCTTCGTCGCGGCGTGGTCGGCCGAGGAGCCCGATCCACTGGCCGAGTTGGGTCCGGAGGTCGACCCCGAGTTCGCGCCGACGATGGCGGCCAGTCAGTTGACCCCCGAGCCCGAACCCGAACCGCCGTATGAGGCGCCCGTCACCAGCCACGGAAGGATCTGGGCGTATGCCGGCATCGCGGCGCTGCTGACGCTCGTCGTCGTGCTGGTGGTCGTCGTCGTCACGGGCGGGAATGACGACTCCGGCACCGGTGCCGCCACCTCGTCGTCGAGCGTCGCGGCGCCGTCCCCGTCGGAGGCCGCCCCGACCACCGGGGTGGGCGGGCGCCCGCGGCCGGCCGAGATCCGGGGCCTCGACCCCACCGGCGAGGACTGCGAGGGCGGNTTCCAGATCACCGGCCAGGCCGGGTGGGCCAGTCAGGGCGTCCGGGGCAGCCCCGCGGCCACCTGCGCCTTCGTCGGCAACGTGCTCAAGGCGTACTGGGACGCCGCGGACCCCAGCCGGGACGGGCGGTCCGTCGTCGTCGCCGGGGCCATCCCCTGCGGCGACGGTGCGGCATGCGTGGGCGAGAAGTTCCTCGTCACCTGCTCGGCGGAGGGGTCGGACCCCTGGATCACCTGCCGCGGTGGCCGCGACGCCGTCGTGATCCTCTACTGAGCGATCGCCTCGGACCCCTCCTCGATTTTGGCCGAGTGCTACCTTGGCCGGGTGGATCGGTTCGTCTTGCCCGCAGCGGCCAGCATCGTCGTCGGGTTGTTGCTGGGTGCGGCCGCGATCTTCGGGGTGACGCTGATGGTCCAGCAGGACACCAAGCCGCCGCTGCAGGCCGGCGATCCCGGGTCCTCCGTCCTCAACAGGGTCGAGTACGGCGACCGGACCTAGTTTCTGTCCGCCGCACCGCCTCCGTCCGACACGCTCAGCCGTCGCTGGCTGTGGCTCGTCGGCGCACTGTCGCTCCTCCTGACATTCGTCCAGGCGCCGGGCCGGACGTCGCCGGACACCAAGCTCGACCTGACGGCCAACCCGCTGCGGTTCCTCGCCAGGGCCGCGGACCTGTGGAACAGCGACCTTCCCTTCGGCCAGGCCCAGAATCAGGCCTACGGCTACCTCTTTCCGCACGGCGCGTTCTTCCTCGCCGGCGACGTGGTGGGGTTGCCCGGCTGGGTCACGCAGCGGCTGTGGTGGGCCCTTCTTCTGACGGTCGGGTTCTGGGGTGTCCTTCGGCTGGCCGAGACCCTCGGCGTCGGCAGCCGTAGTTCGCGCGTCGTCGCGGCGCTGGCGTTCGCCCTCTCCCCGCGGGTGCTGACGACGCTCGGGGCGATCTCCTCGGAGACGCTGCCGATGATGCTGGCGCCGTGGGTGCTGCTGCCGGTGGTGATGGCGCTGCGGGGTGACAATCGTTCGGTGCGGGTGCTGGCGGCCCGCTCGGCGCTGGCCGTGGCACTGATGGGCGCGGTCAACGCGGTCGCGACGCTGACGGCGTGCCTGGCCGCGGTGATCTGGTGGGCGTCACACCGGCCGAACAAGCTGTGGTGGCGGTTCACCGGATGGTGGCTGCTCTCGGGCGCGCTGGCCGTGACGTGGTGGGTGGTCGCGCTGCTGATGCTGGGCCGGATCAGCCCGCCGTTCCTCGACTTCATCGAATCCTCCGGTGTGACCACGCAGTGGCTGTCGCTGGTGGAGGTGCTGCGCGGCACCTACAGCTGGACGCCGTTCGTCGCGCCCAACGCCACGGCGGGGGCGTCACTGGTCACGGGGTCACTCGCCGTCCTGGCGACGACGCTGGTGGCCGCGGCAGGCCTGGCCGGTCTCGCGCTGCGGTCGATGCCCGCCCGCGGCAGGCTGATCACGATCCTGCTGGCCGGCATCGCGCTGCTGGCGATCGGCTACTCCGGTGGGCTCGGCAGCCCGTTCGCGCACGAGGTGCAGGCCTTCCTGGACGCCGACGGCACGCCACTTCGCAACGTGCACAAGCTGGAACCGCTGATCCGATTGCCACTGGTACTCGGTGTCGCGCACCTGCTGGCCCGGGTGCCGCTGCCCGGCAGCGTGCCCCGGCCGGTCTGGCTGACCGCGCTGGCCCACCCCGAACGCGACAAGCGGGTCGCCGTCGGCGCGGTCGTCCTGGTGGCGCTGGCGGTGGCCACATCGCTCGCCTGGACGGGACGCCTGACCCCGCCAGGGACGTTCACCGCCATCCCCCAGTACTGGCACGACGCCGCGGACTGGCTCGACGCGCACGACGGCCCCACCCCCGGTCGAGTACTGGTGGTCCCCGGCGCCCCCTTCGCCACCCAGACGTGGGGCAACAGTCATGACGAACCGCTACAGGTGCTCGGTGACAGACCGTGGGGCGTCAGGGATTCCATACCGCTGACACCACCGGAGACCATCCGCGCCCTTGACTCGGTGCAGCGGCTGTTCGCCGCAGGCCGGCCGTCCCCCGGACTCGCCGACACCTTGGTGCGCCAAGGCATCTCGTATCTGGTGGTGCGCAACGACCTCGACCCGGAGAACTCCCGGTCGGCCCGGCCGCTGCTGGTGCACCGGGTCGTGGACGGGTCGCCCGGGTTGACCAAGGTCGCCCAGTTCGGCGATCCCGTCGGCCCGGGCACCCTGAAGGGTTTCGTCACCGACAGCGGGCTTCGGCCCGCGTATCCACCGGTCGAGATCTACCGGGTGGACGACTCGAAACCGTTGCGCCCGTATGTGACCGACCTCGACGCGATGGCCAGGGTCGACGGCGGTCCGGAGGCCCTGCTGCGCATCGACGAACGGCGGCGACTGCTCGGCCAACCGCCGCTGGGCCCGATGCTGCTGACCTCCGACGCGCTGGCGGCGGGCCTGCCCGCACCCGTCGTCACCGTCACCGACAGCCCGGTGGCCCGCGAGACGGACTACGGGCGGGTCGACGATCACTCCTCTGCCGTTCGCGCTCGGGGAGATTCGCGCAACACCTTCAACCGCGTGATGGACTACCCGGCCGGTGGCGCCGGAATCGTCTACGGCCGCTGGCCGGGCGGGCGGATCACCGTGTCGAGTTCGGCGGCCGATTCCACGGCCCTGCCGAACGTCGCCCCCGCGGCGAGTGCGGCCGCCGCCGTCGACGCCGACCCCGCGACCAGTTGGGTGTCGAACTCGTTGCAATCGGCGGTGGGGCAATGGCTCCAGGTCGACTTCGACCACCCCATCACCAACGCGGCCATCAGCATCACCCCCAGTGCGACCGCCGTCGGAGCCCAGGTGCGCCGCATCGAGGTCTCGACCGCGACGGGCACCAGCACCCTGCGCTTCGACCAGGCCGGCAAGCCGCTGAACGCCGCGCTGCCGATCGGTGAGACCCCGTGGGTGCGGTTCACCGCCGTCGCGACCGACGACGGCTCCGCCGGTGTGCAATTCGGCATCACCGACTTCACCATCACCCAGTACGACGCGTCGGGGTTCGCCCAACCGGTCAGCTTGCGCCACACCGTCGACGTGCCGGCCCCCCCGCCGGGATCGGCCGTCGCGCAATGGGATCTGGGTTCGGAACTCCTCGGCCGTCCCGGGTGCGCCGACGGTCCCGACGGGGTGCGGTGCGCGGCGACGATGGCCCTGTCCCCCGAGGAGCCGGTCAACCTCAGCCGAACGCTGTCGGTCCCCGCGGCGACCACCGTGGCGCCGACGGTGTGGGTGCGCGCCCGGCAGGGGCCCAACCTCGCCGACCTGATCGCCGAGCCGAACACCGCGCGCACCCTCGGCGACGCCGACGTCATCGACGTCCTCGGCTCGGCCTACGCGGCCAGCGACGGCGACCCGCGGACGTCGTGGACCGCCCCGCAGAACATCGTGCAGCACCGCACCGCGGCCAACCTGACCCTGACGCTGCCACGGGCGACGGAGGTGGCGGCGCTACGGTTGACGCCGAGTCCGTCGGAGCTGCCCGCCCACCCCACCGTGGTGGCCGTCGACCTGGGTAACGGCCCGCAGGTGCGCATGCTCGGACCCGATGGCCCGCAGACGATTCGACTGAGCCCGTTCACGACCGACACCGTGAAGATCTCGATCCTCGACTGGACCGACGTCATCGACCGCACCGCACTGGGCTTCGACCAGGTGAAGCCGCCGGGGCTGGCCGAGGTCACCGCCCTGGACGGCCGTGGCGCCCCGATCGCCGCCCCCGACCCGAACCGCAACCGTGCCCGCACCATCACCCTGCCCTGCGGCAAGGGCCCGATCATCGGCATCGCCGGGCAGTTCGTCCAAACCTCGGTGCGCACCACCGTGGGTGAACTGCTCGACGGTGCGCCCGTCGCCGCCATGCCCTGCGGCAGGCCCACCATCGACGTACCCGCCGGCCAGCAGGAGCTGGTGATCAGCCCGGGACCCGCGTTCGTCGCCGACGGCGTCCAGCTGGCCGGACCACTGGCCGCCACGTTGCCCAGTGCGCCGACGACATCGGTCGACACGACGCAGTGGTCGCCCGATCACCGGCAGGTGGAGCTCGCCCCGTCGGCGGGCCGGCGCATCCTGGTGGTCCCCGAGAGCGTCAACCCCGGCTGGTCGGCGCGTACGGCCGACGGCACCGCCCTGACGGCCGTCACGGTCAACGGATGGCAACAGGGCTGGGTGCTGCCCGCCGGCACCTCGGGCACGGTGACGCTGGACTTCCCCGCCAACACCACCTACCGCATTGGCCTGTTCGGCGGCTTGGCGCTGCTGCCCGTCCTCCTGCTGCTGGCCTTCCTGCCCGTGCGTCGGGTCCGCGAGCCCGACGCCGGTGCACTCCCCTGGCAGCCGGGTCCGTTCGGCGTGGGCAGCGTGATGCTCGTCTTGGGCTATCTGGTCTCCGGCGTCACCGGTGTCGCGGTGCTGGGCGCCGCGATCGGGTTGCGGTACCTGCTGCGCGCCCGGCCCGCCCTCTCGGACCGGCTGACCCTCGGCCTCGCCGCGGGCGGCCTGACGTTGGCGGGCGCGGTGCTCAGCAGGTACCCGTGGCGATCGGTCGACGGCTACATCGGGCACGCCTGGGGCGTCCAGCTAATCGCCCTGGTCTCGGTGGCCGCGGTGGCGGCATCGGTGGTCCCCATTTCCCCGACGCGACGCGAGAACGTCCCTAACATCGACTGAGTGCCAGTCCTCAACACCGCCCGCGGAGCCGTCGACGTCTCGGAGCTGGGCGTCACGCTCATGCACGAGCACGTGTTCATCATGACCACCGAGATCATGGAGAACTATCCGGAGAGCTGGGGTGACGGCGCCAAACGCGAGGCCGACGCCATCGTCCGGCTCAACGAACTCAAGTCCCGGGGCGTCGACACGATCGTCGACCTCACGGTCGTCGGGCTGGGCCGCTACATTCCCCGCATCGCGCGCATCGCCGCGGCCACCGAGCTCAACATCGTCGTCGCCACCGGCCTGTACACCTACAACGACGTCCCCATGTACTTCCACTACCTCGGGCCAGGCGCGGTGCTCGGCGGACCCGAACCCATGGTGGACATGTTCGTCCGCGACATCGAACACGGCATCGCCGACACCGGGATCAAAGCGGCAATCCTCAAGTGCGCCACCGACGAACCCGGCGTGACACCGGGGGTCGAGCGGGTACTGCGCGCCGTCGCCCAGGCCCACCGGCAGACCGGTGTGCCCATCTCGACGCACACGCACGCGGCCAGCAGACGCGGTCTGGACCAACAGCGCATCTTCGCCGAGGAGGGCGTCGACCTCAGCCGCGTCGTCATCGGCCACAGCGGGGACACCACCGACATCGGCTATCTCGAGGAGCTGATCGCCCAAGGGTCCTACATCGGCATGGACCGGTTCGGCGTCGACGCCTTCCTCGGCTTCGAGGATCGGGTGAACACCGTCGCCACGATGTGCGAGCGGGGCCACGCCGACCGAATGGTGTTGTCCCACGACGCGTCCTGCTACTTCGACGCNCTGCCGGAGGAGACCCTNCCGGTGGCCCTGCCCAATTGGCACTACCTGCACATCCACGACGACGTGCTGCCCGCCCTGCGGCAGCGCGGCGTCACCGAGGAGCAACTCACCACGATGCTGGTGGACAACCCGCGCACGATCTTCTCCACCCGGGGCGGGTACTGAGGTGGTGAAGGGCTTCGCGCCCATCGGCACGCAGGTCTCCGCGCTGGCCNCCGCCGCCCCCGANGCCCCCGCCGTCACCTGCGAGGGCCGCACCCTGACCCGCGCCGCACTGGACGCNTCGANCAACCGCTTGGCCCGCGCGTACGCCGAACTGGGCGTCGNCACTGGCGATTACGTGACGATCGCGATGCCCAACTCGATCGGCTGGGTCGAGTCGGTCATCGCGTGCTGGAAGCTCGGCGCCGTTCCGCAACCCCTGTCGGCGCGGCTGCCGGATGCCGAATTCACCGCGATCCTGGACCTGGTGCCGCGGGCGCTGGTGGTGGGTCGGACCGACCCCCGCGGCGTCGCACCGAGNGTGCCCGCCGACTTCGTGCCCGATGCNGGCCTGTCCGACGACCCACTGNCCGAGGCNGTGTCGCCGGTGTGGAAGTCGATGACCTCCGGTGGCAGCACCGGACGGCCCAAGCTGATCGAGGCGGGTGGGGACAGCAGGCTGCCCGCCGCCATCGGCGACCCCCTCGGCATGGCGCCCGGTGACGTCAACCTGATCTCGGTGCCGCTGCACCACAACACCGGATTCACCACCGCGGCAGCCGGTTTGCTCCTCGGCCACCACCTGGTGGTGATGACGCACTTCGATCCCCACGACTTCCTGCGTCTGGTCGCCGAGCACCGCGTGACCTACCTGGCGACGGTGCCGACGATCATGCAGCGGCTGCTTCCCGTCTACCGTGCCGACCCCGACGCCTACGACCTGTCCTCGATCCGCCGCTTCTGGCATCTGGCCGCGCCGTGCCCGCCGGTGGTCAAACAGGCCTGGATCGACNTCCTGGGACCGGACGTCGTGTGGGAACTGTACGGCGGCACCGAACTTCAGGCGCTGACGTTCGTCTCGGGGTCGCAGTGGTTGCGCCACCCCGGTACCGTCGGCACCGTCGTCGCGGGTGAGATGAAGGTGCTCGACGACGACGGCCACGAGTGCCCGCCGGGGGTGGTCGGCGAGCTGTTCATGCGGCCCGCGCCCGGCAGCTCGCCGACGTACCGCTACGTCGGATCCACGGCCACGAGCCGCGACGGCTGGGAATCGCTGGGCGATCTCGGGTACTACGTCGACGACGGCGACGAACGGTTCTTCTTCCTCTCCGATCGGCGCGTGGACATGTTCACCGTCGGTGGGCGCAACGTCTACCCGGCCGAGATCGAGTCCGCCCTTGCCGAACATCCCGACGTTCTGTCCTGCTTGGCCGTCGGCGTTCCCGACGACGATCTGGGACAGGTGCCGCACGCGTTGGTCCAGGCCGCCACCGAGCTGAGCCAGGACGGTGTGCGGGCGTTCCTCGCCGAGCGGCTGGCGTCCTACAAGGTGCCGCGCACCGTCGAATTCGTCGACCGGCCACTGCGCGACGACGCGGGCAAGGCGCGTCGCTCGGCGGTCCGCGACGAGGTGATCGCGCGGCGCACTGCCGAACTGGAGGTCGAGCTCAGTCCGTGAAGCGTGCAAGCGCCTGCCGACGCCGGTCGACGTCCAGCCGTGTCACGTCGGGGCGGCCGTAGTGCCCAGCGGGATCGAAGTTCTGCCGCTCGCGACGAACCCGACCGTGATCGAGTGTCGCGACCACGAGGCCTTCCCTCGAGTCGACTGGTTCGACGACCCAGCTCCCGTCGGGGGCGGCGATACACGTTCCGCCGGTGCTGATCTGTTCGGCACTGGCCTTCGTCATGATCTCGGCCCCGGGCATGCCGTCTGGGATGTCGCCGCGGCGGAGCACGCCTGATACCGAGATGACGTAGGAGCGGGACTCGAGTGCGATGAAGCGGGTGATGTCCGCGGTGTCGGAGAGGTCTCCGGGCCACAGCGCCACGTGAAGATCTTCGCCCTGCGCGTACAGGGCCGTTCGCGACAACGGCATCCAGTTCTCCCAGCAGTTGAGCGTGCCGAAGGTGAAGGCGCCCA
>Ga0055540_1000805_pt1 | contig 21217 bp, 15 predicted proteins | sample AraplaCvi_mMS_r2_2_FD_55040 | JGI IMG/M metagenome (GOLD analysis project Ga0055540, IMG submission 55040) | Arabidopsis root microbial communities from North Carolina, USA - plate scrape MF_Cvi_mMS_r2 | ecosystem: Host-associated > Plants > Roots > Endosphere | place: USA: North Carolina
GTCTCCCGGTTCGGACTGCTGGAGCCCAAGCGCAAGGTGCGGAACTCGGGATGGCGCCGCATCGGCACCTCGATCGTCCGCTGGCCCGGTCCCATCCTGGTCGTGTCACTCGCCATCGCCGCCATCGGCGTGCTGGCGCTGCCGGGGGCCAAGATCAGCTACGACGGCCGGCCGTACCTTCCCGACACCGCGCCGGCCAACGTGGGATACGCCGCCGCCGAGCGGCACTTCTCCGAGGCCCGGCTCAACCCCGAGCTGCTCATGATCGAGTCCGATCACGACATGCGCAATCCGTCGGACATGCTGATCTTGGAGCGCGTCGCCAAGGCCGTGTTGCACACCCCGGGCATCGCCCTGGTGCAGTCCATCACCCGGCCGCTCGGCACGCCAATCACGCACAGCTCCATACCGTTTCAGATCAGCGCCCAGAGCGCCGGGCAGATCATGAACCTCAGCTACCAGCAGGCGCGAGCCCAAGACATCCTCAAGCAGGTGGACCAGACCACCAAGTCCATCGCCGTTCTGCAACAGCAGCTGGAGCTGCAGAAGCAGAGCGCCGCGGCCACCGACGAGCAGGTGCAGGCCTTCCACGACACCGTGGGGACCATCAACGAAGTGCGCGACAACCTCGCCAACTTCGACGACTTCTTCCGGCCGCTGCGCAACTACTTCTACTGGGAGCCGCACTGCTTCGACATTCCGTCGTGCGCGGCGCTGAGGTCGGTGTTCGACTCCCTCGACGGCATTTCGGCGCTGAGTGACCAGTTCGCGAAGGTCACCGCCAGCCTGGACAAGCTCAACGCCCTTCAGCCGCAACTGGTGGCGCTGATCCCGCCGCAGATCGACATCCAGGAAGCCAATCGCGATCTGCTGCAGTCGAATTACGCCACCACCGGGGGCACCAACACCCAGAGTCAGGAGGCGTTGAAGAACGCGACCGCGCTCGGCAAGGCCTTCGACGACGCCAAGAACGACGACTCGTTCTACCTGCCGCCCGAGGCCTTCGACAACGCCGACTTCAAGCGTGGCCTGAAGCTGTTCATGTCACCGGACGGCAAGGCCGCCCGGATGACGATCACCCACGAGGGCACCCCCGCCACCCCCGAGGGCATCTCGCACATCGACGCCCTCAGAAACTCTGCGTTCGACGCGATCAAGGCAACCCCGTTGTCGGATGCCAAGATCTACGTCGCCGGCACCGCGTCGACCTACAAGGACATCCAGGAGGGGTCGACCTACGACCTGCTGATCGTGGCGATCGCCGCGATCGCCTTGATCCTGCTCATCATGGTGTTCATCACCCGAAGCATGGTGGCCGCGGTGGTGATCGTCGGCACCGTCGTCCTGTCCCTGGGAGCGTCGCTGGGTCTGGCGGTCCTGGTGTGGCAGTACGTCTTCGGCATCGAGCTCTACTGGATCGTGCCCGCCCTGGCGATCATCCTGCTGCTGGCGGTGGGTGCGGACTACAACTTGCTGCTGATATCTCGTTTCAAGGAGGAGATCGGCGCGGGCCTCAACACGGGCATCATCCGGGCGATGGCGGGGACCGGCGGGGTCGTCACCGCCGCTGGCCTGGTGTTCGCGTTCACGATGGCGTCGTTCGTGTTCAGCGACCTGATCGTGCTCGGCCAGATCGGTACGACGATCGCGATGGGTCTGCTGTTCGACACGTTGATCGTGCGGTCGTTCATGACCCCGTCGATCGCCGCCCTGCTGGGCCGGTGGTTCTGGTGGCCGCTGAACGTGCGCACCCGTCCGGCCAGTCAGATGTTGCAGCCCTTCGGGTCTCGCATCTCGGTGCGCAAGCTGCTCGGACCCGAGAGCAAGGACTCCGGCTCACGCGCGTAGATGAAGCCGCTCACCGTGCGGCCCGAAGATGGCCACCGCCTCGACGGGGCCGTCGACGGTGCCGAACCAGTGCGGCGTCCACGTCGAGAACTCGACGGCCTCACCGGGTTTGATGACGAAGTCGCGCTCACTGAGGATCAGTCGCAGGCGTCCGGACAGCACGTACATCCAGTCTTGGCCGTCGTGCACCGGCAGTTCGGCGGGCGGCGTGCGGCGGCGGGCGCTGACGCGAATCTTGAAGGCGTGCAGGCCCGCGGCGGGTCCGTTGTGGGTCAGGGGCCAATAGGTCACGCCGTCGTGGCTGTGGGAGGCGCCCTTCACGCGGGGGTCCTCGGCGGCGGGGGCCCGCAGCAGGTCGTCGGTGCTCACCGACAGCGCGGATGCCAGGCGGGGGAGATGGTCCAGGGCCAATCTGCGCTTGCCCGACTCCAACCGGCTCAGGGTGGAGACGTCGACGTCGGCTCTGGTCGCCACCTCCTCCAGGGTGAGGCCGCGCTGGGTACGCAACTCACGTAGTCGTCGCCGGACGCGCAGGTCCACGTCGTCCTCGTCATTTGCCCGCATGGCAAAAGATGTTGGCAGATCCGGCACCGGTGGGCAAGGTGGTGGTCATGAACACCGAATGGGATTGCGTCGTCGTCGGCGGAGGTGCCGCAGGCCTCAGCGCGGCACTGGCGTTGGGTCGGGCCAGGCGCCGCACGCTGGTCGTCGACGCCGGACGCCAGAGCAACCTGCCCGCCCACGGCATCGGCGGACTGCTCGGCTTCGACGGTCGGCCCCCCGCGGAGTTGTACGCCACCGGGAGGGCGGAACTGGAGANCTACCCGACGCTCGAGGTGCGAACCGGCGAGATCACCACGGGGCGCGCCGACGGTGACGGCTTCGTCCTGGGCCTGGCCGACGGCGGCGAGATCCGCACCCGCCGGGTGCTGCTGGCCACGGGCATGGACTACGTGACGCCGCCCATTCCTGGGCTGGCCGAACTGTGGGGCCGCTCGGCCTTCCACTGCCCGTTCTGCCACGGCTGGGAGGCCCGCGATCAACCGATCGCGGTGTTGGCCAGCGGCGAGCGTGCCGAGCACATGGCCCTGATGATGCGCGGGTGGACCGACGACGTCGTGGTGCTCACCAACGGCGTGGCCGCCGTCACCGGCGACCTGCCGGTCGACGAGCGCGAGGTGGCCCGATTGGTCTCCGAGGCAGGGGAATTGGTGGCCGTCGAGTTCACCGACGGCAGCCGGCTGCCGCGCCGTGCCGTGCTGGTGGCGACGACCCTGCGGCAACGCTCGGACCTGGCCGCCCAACTGGGGGTCGCCGCCATGCCACCGGGGCCCGTACTGGCCGACGCCGTCGCCGTCGACCCGTTCCACCGGACGTCGGTGCCGGGTGTCTTCGCCGCGGGTGACCTCAGCGTCTCGATGCCGTCGGTCGCCGCCGCGATCGCGGCGGGATCCCTCAGCGGGGCTGCGATCGTACAAAGTCTGCTGGCCGACGACGTCGGCCTGCCCGTCCCACCCTGGCCGAATCAGAAGGAGACCGCCGATGTCGGAGCATGACGACCAGACCGTCCAAGGATTCTGGGATGCGCATTACGCGGAGCGCGAGCGCATCTGGAGCGGGCGCGTCAACGCCCAACTGCCCGGCATCCTCGCCGGCGTGACCCCCGGCCGCGCGTTGGACCTCGGCTGCGGGGAGGGTGGGGACGCCGTCTGGTTGGCCGAGAACGGGTGGAACGTGACGGCCGTCGACGTCTCCGACACGGCGATCGGACGCGCCGAGGCGGCCGCCGAGGCCCGCGGCGTCCGCGACCGCGTCACCTTCGAGCGTCACGACCTCTCCGACAGCTTCCCCGAGGGCACCTTCGATCTGATCTCCGCGCAGTTCTTGCACTCGACGGTGCGGCTGGAACGCCCGCAGATCCTGCGCACCGCCGCGAGCGCCGTCGCCCCCGGGGGTCTGCTCGTCATCGTCGACCACGCTGCGCCGCCGCCGTTCTCCAAGAAGGTGCCCCACGATCACCCGTTCCCCTCGCCGGAGGAGGTGCTCGCCGGCCTGGACCTGGCCGCCGAGGAGTGGGAGCGGGTGCGCGTCGAGGTCGTCGACCGCGACGGCACCGGCCCCGACGGTGAACCGTTCACCTGGCGCGACAACGTGATGGTGCTGCGCCGCCGCGCCTGATCGCCGACTCTGCGGCCACCGCGCAGAAGTGCGAGAGACCACCACCGTCACCGCAGAGTCGGGCCGGTGACCGCCGCGGGCCGAGCCCGGGAGTACCGTGATGCCCGCGGACGAGTTGGCCGGGCGGCCGCGGCTCACTGAGTCGAGGAAAGTCCGGACTTCACAGAGCAGGGTGATTGCCAACGGCAATCCGAGGTGACTCGCGGGACAGTGCCACAGAGAACAGACCGCCACTCGCAAGGGTGGTAAGGGTGAAACGGTGCGGTAAGAGCGCACCAGCACTCCGGGTGACCGGAGTGGCTAGGCAAACCCCACCCGAAGCAAGGCCAAGAAGGCCGCAACCTGGTTGCGGCTGCGCGGACGTTCGAGGGTTGCTCGCCCGAGTTCGCGGGTAGGCCGCTCGAGGCACCCGGTGACGGTGTGTCCAGATGGATGGTCGCCGCCGCACCCTCGGGTGCGGAACAGAATCCGGCTTACAGGCCAACTCGNCCGCCCCGCCCGTCAGCGGGCTTTGCGCACCGCCNTCTTCAGACCCGTGAGTGCGGCGTCGAGCTTCTGCTCCGCGCGGCGCGCGATCTCGGCTTCGAGCTGGAACAGCACCCCGTAGGTGAAGGTGTCCTCACCTGCGGCGTGCGCCGCCAACGCCTCCTCGGACAGATGCGCCCGGCTGACCACGCTGTCCTGATGGTCGCCAAGCAAGGACTGGATCGTCTTGGCCTCGTCGGCCACCCCGTCCTCGCCGAGGGCGGATGCCGTGTACCGAAGCTGCTTGGCCCGCTTGCGAATTGCGTGCAGCGCCTCGTCGGCGTCCTCTGGTGAGATCGTCTCGTCCGCGGCGGCGGCCNCGGCCTTCTTCGCCGACTTGCGCAGCCGCCGGTACGCCGCCCCGACGGTCACCTGCTCGGGCGCCGCGTCGGCGTCGGTCGGCGTGGGTTCGGCGGTGAGGAGCGCCTCGAGCCCGTCGAGCAGCCGGAAGTACCGCTCGGACCGCATCGCCACCAGCGACCGCTTCCAGCCGGCCCGGTAGCGGCGCTTGGCGCCGTCGACGAGCCGTTCGCGAACCGGCCCGCGGATCAGATCGTCGGGCAGCTCGCCGAGCACCGTCTCGTACTTCTCGGCCAGCACCTCGGCGTCGCGGGCGACGCCCAGGATGCCCGCCAGCACCTTGAGTTCCTCGAGCAGCCACGAATCGTCGTCGATGCCGAAGGACTCCTCCGAAGCACGCAGCAGGCTGCGCACCTTGCGGGTGATCACCCGCATCTGGTGTACGGAGTCCCACGCGTCGGCCCGAACGGCCCTGTCCCACACCAGGAGTTGTTCGACCTGCTCGGCAACGGCGCGGTGTACCGGGTCGTCCGCGCGCGCGGTGGGCGTGGCGGCGGGGCGCTTGAGCACCTTCGCCAACTTCGAGCCGTGCCCCGCCGGTTCGGCGCCCGCGTCGAACAGCCGGTTGGCCAACCGGTCCAGCAGTGCCGCGTCACCCCCGGCGCCCTCGACGAGTTCGAGTTCCCACTCCCGCCATTCCTGGGGCTCGCCGTCACCCTCGGCCGACGCGCGGACGACGTCGTCGCAGAACTCTGCGACCGCCGTGCCGTCCTGACCGAACAGCATGTCGACCGTGCGGGTGGTCGAGATGTGCGCCACCGGCCGCAGCGGACGGTCCCGCACGATCGCGAGCACGACGTCGCGCAGGTCGTCGGGGACCGTGTCATCCGGGACGCCCGACTCGCCGAGGGGGGTGCGGATCTCGGTTCTGGAGTCGGCGCCGGCGGGAAGCTTCAGATGCCAGCCCGCGTCGGGGCCGCCCGTGCGGCGCCGCAACGTGATCCGGTGCCGCGCGAGGTCCTGATCCGGCGTGTCGAAGTAGACGGCGTCGAGCCGTTGGACGGGAGACCGCTCCACCCTGGCCACCGAGGACAACCCGTCGAAGGACGGGGACACGGTGTCGCCGGTGACCGCGAACTTGCGCTCGACCTCCGTGTGGCGCGACGGCTTGCGCTTCTGGGCTGACATCTCCACCTTTGGTTCGTCGTCGTAGTGGTGAACAGGTTGCCACATCAAGGTGAACGAACGGCGCCTCGAGCAGTCGGCCCCGCCGANCGGTGGGCTAACGTCCGAGGATGCCCGAATTCGAAACGTTGAAGTTCACCCGGTCCGGCGCNGTCGTCGNCGTCGTCCTCGACCGGCCGGAGGCCGCGAACGGGATGAACGCCACGTTGACCCGCGAACTCGCCGAGGCGGCGACCCTCTGCGACGACGAGGCCGTCAAGGTCGTCACCATCACCGGAGAGGGCAAGTTCTTCTGTGCCGGAGGCGATCTCAAGGCGGTGGCGTCGGCTGAGAGCCCCGGAGCCTACGTCGACGGCATGGCCCAAGACCTGCACCGGGCCATGTCGACCTTCGCCAGGATGGACGCGGTGGTGATCACCGCGGTCAACGGGGTCGCCGCGGGCGCGGGGTTTCCGCTCGGCGTGTCCGGTGATCTGGTCCTGGCCGCGGAATCGGCGTCCTTCACGATGGCCTACACCAAGGCGGGGCTGAGCCCGGACGGCGGATCGTCGTATCTGCTGCCCCGCCTGATCGGTCTGCGCAGGACTCAGGAACTCATGATCACCAACCGGGTGCTGCGTGCCGCCGAGGCAGCGGACTGGGGCCTGGTCACCACCGTGGTGCCCGACGCCGACCTGCCCGCCGCCCTTCGGGAACTGGCGTCCAGAACCGCCGCCGGCGCGCGCAAGTCGAACGCCGCCGTCAAACAGCTGCTGCTGACGGCCTATTCGTCGACGTTCGAGGATCAGGTGGCCCGCGAGGCCCAGCTGATCGCGGCGTGCGCCGACTCCGACGACGGCAAGGAAGGCGTCGCCGCATTCCTCGGCAAGCGACGGGCTGAGTTCGCCTAGAAGGAGTGCTCCTCGGCCGGGAACGCCCCGGTGGCCACGTCGGCGGCGTACTGCGTTGCCGCGCGGCGCAATTCGCCGCCCACGTCGCCGAACCGCTTGACGAACTTGGCGGTCTTGCCCGCCGTCATCCCGGCCATGTCCTGCCACACCAGCACCTGGGCGTCGCAGTTGGGGCCCGCGCCGATGCCGACCGTCGGAATGGTCAGCTTGCCGGTGATCTGGGTGGCCAGCTCCGCCGGCACCATCTCCAGCACGACGGCGATCGCGCCGGCCTCGGCGACGGCGATCGCGTCGTGGATGGTCTGGTCGGCGGCGTCGCCCCGGCCCTGCACGCGGAACCCGCCGAGACCGTTGACGCTCTGCGGGGTGAAGCCGATGTGGGCCACCACGGGGATGCCGGCCTGGGTCAGGGTTGCGATCTGCTCGGCGACCCGCTCGCCACCCTCGAGCTTGACCGCGGCGGCACCGGCTTCCTTCATGAAGCGCGTGGCCGTGGCCAAGGCCTGCTGCGGGCTCGCCTCGTAGCTGCCGAACGGCAGGTCGGCCACCACGAGGGCGTGAGGCGCGCCGCGCACGACCCCGCGCACGAGGGGGATCAGTTCCTCGGCGGTGACGGGGACGGTGGTGTCGTAGCCGTAGACCACGTTCGCCGCGGAGTCGCCGACGAGCAAGACGGGGATCTCGGCCTCGTCGAAGATGCGGGCGGTGGAGAAGTCGTATGCGGTGAGCATCGACCACTTGTGACCCTCGGCCTTCCACTTCAAAAGGTGGTGGGTGCGGGTCTTGCTGCGGGGGGCGGGCGTTTCGGTGGCGGCACCGTAAACCGTCTGCTCAGACATCGTTGTCCTCAATCTCGTCGACTCATTCCTCGAGGCCCATTCGGGTCCCCGGGTCATCTGACGCCACAAGTCTGTCACCCCTTCGCCAGAAGGTGAACCGTCGGTTGAGTGCAGTTCCTCACACATGGACAGGTGGCGGGCCTACCATCGGCGACATGCAACGGCTCAGCGGGCTCGACGCCAGCTTTCTCTACCTCGAATCCTCCGCACAGCCGCTGCACGTGTGCTCGATCCTGGAGATCGACCCGTCCACGATTCCCGGCGGTTACACCTTCGACCGGCTGCGCGACGCGCTGACCCAGCGCATCAAGGCCATGCCCGAATTTCGGGAGAAGCTCGCCGACAACCGGTTCAACCTCGACCACCCGGTGTGGGTGGAGGACTCCGACTTCGACGTCGACCGGCATCTGCACCGCATCGCCCTCCCGTCGCCCGGCGGCCGCGTCGAGCTCGGCGAGATCTGCGGGCACATCGCCTCCCTGACGCTGGACCGCACCCGGCCGCTGTGGGAGATGTGGATCATCGAGAACGTGGGGGGCGCCGACGCCGACGCCGGCGGCCAACTCGCCGTCCTGACCAAGGTGCACCACGCGTGCGTCGACGGCGTGACCGGGGCCAACCTCATGTCACAGCTGTGCACCACCGAACCCGACGCACCAGCCCCCGATCCCGTCGACGGCGTCGGTGGTGGATCGGATCTCGAGATCGCGCTCAGCGGCGCATTCAAGTTCGCGACCCGCCCGCTGAAGTTGGCCAACGTGGTGCCCTCGACCCTGACGACGGTGGTGGACACCGTGCGGCGCGCGCGCAGCGGCCTGACCATGGCGGCGCCGTTCGCCGCACCCAAGACCCGGTTCAACGCGACGGTCACCGGACGCCGCAACGTGGCCTTCGCCCAGCTCGACCTCGAGGACGTCAAGGCCGTCAAGAACCAGTTCGGCGTCAAGGTCAACGACGTCGTGATGGCCTTGGTGGCGGGGGTGCTGCGACGATTCCTGCTCGACCGTGACGAACTGCCCGAGAGCACGTTGGTGGCGATGGTGCCGGTGTCGGTGCACGACAAGTCCGACCGGCCAGGCCGCAACCAAGTCTCGGGGATGTTCGCCAGCTTGCACACCGACGTCGAGGATCCCGCCGAGCGCCTGCGCGCGATCGCCGCGGCCAATTCCGTTGCCAAACAACACAGTGCGGCCATCGGGGCGACGCTCCTGCAGGACTGGTCGCAGTTCGCCGCGCCCGCGGTGTTCGGGGTGGCGATGCGCGTGTACGCGTCTAGTCGGTTGACGAGCGCGGTGCCGGTGCACAACCTGGTGGTGTCGAACGTGCCGGGGCCGCAGGAGCCGCTGTACTTCCTGGGCGGGCAGGTGAACGCGATGTACCCGCTGGGGCCGATCTTCCACGGCTCCGGGCTGAACGTGACCGTGATGTCGCTGAACGGCACCCTCGACGTGGGGCTCATCTCCTGCCCCGACCTGCTGCCCGACCTGTGGGACATGGCCGACGACTTCGAGGTCGCGCTCAAGGAGTTGTTGAACGCCGCGGGCTGACACCCTCAACTGCGCAGACGGTTCCTCATGGCAGCATGACAGCCATGAACCTCAGACGCGGGGTCCTCGCGGCCACCCTCATCGTGCTGCTGGTGGCCGGGTGCAGCCGTCTGGTCGACGGNCGCGGCGTCATCGCCACGCCGCGGCCGGGCACGCCGATCGAATGGTCGCAATGCGAGGCCGCGTCCTCCGACGTCCGCATCCCGGCGGGCGCCGAGTGCGGAAAGCTCTCGGTGCCGGTCGATTACGCCAAGCCCGACGGTGACGTCGCCCGTCTGGCGATGATTCGGTTCAAGGCGACGGGGGAGAAGATCGGCTCGCTGATCGTCAATCCCGGTGGACCCGGCGAGTCCGGCGTGAACGCCGCCGCCTCCCTCGTCGGCGCGATTCCCGATTCGGTCCGGCAACGCTTCGACCTCGTCGGCTTCGACCCCCGCGGCGTCGGTGCCTCCACGCCGGCGGTGTGGTGCAACTCCGACGCCGACAACGACCGGCAGCGCGCCGACGACCAGGTCGACTACACCCCCGAGGGTGTCGCCCACATCGAGTCCGAGACACGAGACTTCGTCGCCCGCTGCGTGGAGAAGATGGGCGACGAGTTCCTCGCCAACGTCGGAACCTCAAGTGTCGTCAAGGATCTCGACGCCATGCGGAGCGCCCTCGGTGACCAGAAGCTGACCTACCTCGGGTACTCCTACGGCACCCGCATCGGTTCGGCGTACGCCGAGGCCTACCCGCAGAACGTGCGCGCGATGATCCTCGACGGCGCGGTGGACCCCAACGCNGACCCGGTCGAGGCCGACATCCGCCAGGCCGCCGCATTCCAGAAGGCGTTCGACGACTACGCGGCCGACTGCGGGAAGAGCCCGCGCTGCCCGCTGGGCACCGATCCCGCCAAGGCCGTCGACGTCTACAAGGACATGGTCGAGCCGCTGGTGGACAACCCGGCCAAGACCCGGGACCCGCGCGGACTGAGTTACAGCGACGCCATCGTCGGCACGATCCTCCCGCTGTACTCGCCCAACCTGTGGCGGCACCTCACCCAGGCGCTCACCGAGCTCAAGAACGGCAACGGCGACACCATGCTGGCGCTGGCCGATCTCTACATGGGGCGCGACGAGAACGGGCACTACAACAACTCGACCGACGTTCGGGTGGCGGTCAACTGCGTCGACGAGCCGCCCGTCACCGACCGCAAGACCGTCGTCGACGAGGACCGCCGCCTTCGCGAGGTCGCGCCCTTCATGAGCTACGGGCAGTTCACCGGAAACGCCCCGCTGGGCACGTGTGCCTTCTGGCCGGTGCCCGCGACGTCCAAGCCGCACCAGATCTCGGCGGCGGGGCTGCCCCCGGTGCTGGTGGTCTCGACGACCAACGATCCGGCGACGCCCTACCAGGCCGGGGTGGACCTGGCCAAGCAACTGGGCGGCACGTTGGTGACGTTCAACGGAACCCAGCACACCGTGGTGTTCCAGGGCAACAGGTGCGTCGACGACATCGCCGCGAAGTACCTCGTGGACGTCGTGGTTCCACCGCCCAGCTCGACCTGCTGACCCGGCCAAGGTCACCGTCGGATCACCGTCCGGTTGCCGACTCGCGTCTGCTCGAGCCCCGCCGGGGTGCGGAACTGCCTTGCGTGCAACCATGTTCGCCATGGCGATGGTGGGCAGGCTGATCGCGGCACTGCCCGCACTGGTGCTGGCGGCGATGCTGGTGACCCCCGTGGCGTCGGCCTCGCCGGAGGGATCGCCGACCCAGCAGTACGGACAACCCCCGGTGTGGGGCAGCTGCGCCGGGTTCCTCGGCTCGGCCACCGCGCTGCCGACCGCCCGCTGCGGCATGGTGAGCGTTCCCGTCGACTACGCGAAACCCGATGGGCCGCAAGCACAGTTGGCCGTCATCCGGGTGCCGGCCACCGGCGACCGCATCGGTGCGCTGATGGTCAACCCCGGCGGGCCGGGGGCATCCGCCGTCGACGCCGTCGCCGCGATGGCCGCGAGCTTCGGCGACAACGACGTCACCCGCCGCTTCGACCTCGTCGGCTTCGACCCGCGTGGCGTCGGACGCTCCACCCCGCAGGTGCGGTGTCGCAGCGACGCCGAATTCGACGCCTTTCGCCGNGAATCGCTGACCGACTACAGCCCNGCCGGGGTGGCCGGCATCGAACGGCTCTACCAGCAGTACGCCCAGGAGTGCGTCGCCCGCACCGGGCAGGACTTCCTGGCCAACGTCGGCACCGCGTCGGCGGTCCGCGACATGGACGTCGTGCGGGCCGCGCTGGGGGAGAACCAGATCAACTTCCTCGGGTACTCCTACGGCACCGAACTCGGCGCCAGGTACGCCGAACTGTTCGGCGACCGCGTGCGGACCATGATCCTCGACGGCGCCGTCGACCCCAGTGCCGATCCGGTGGCGGAGAACGTCCGTCAGCTCGCCGGCTTTCAGACCGCGTTCGACGACTACGCCGCGAACTGCGCGCGGTCGGTGGACTGCCCCCTTGGCCAAGATCCGACCCAGTTCGTGGCGCGGTACCACCAACTGGTCGACCCGTTGGTGCAGCAGCCGGGCCGGACCTCGGATCCGCGGGGGCTGAGCTATCAGGACGCGATCACCGGTACCGCCAACGCGCTCTACACCCAGCGGTACTGGAAGTTCCTGACCAGCGGGCTGCTCGGGCTGCAACGCGGCACCGACGCCGGCGACCTGCTGTTGCTGGCCGACGACTACCAGGGTCGCAACGCCGCCGGGCACTACACCAACCAGCAGGACGCGTTCTCGGCCATCAGGTGCGTCGACTCGCCGTATCCGACCGACCCCGCCGCGTGGGCCGAGGCCGACCGTCAGGGCCGGGCCGCGGCACCGTTCATGTCCTACGGTCAATTCACCGGGTTCGCGCCGCGAGACGCCTGCGCGCTCTGGCCGGTGCCGCCGACGTCGACTCCGCACGCCGCGTCCTCGCCTGGGCCGGGCAAGGTCGTCGTGGTGTCGACCACCCACGACCCGGCCACGCCGTACGAGGCTGGGGTGGATCTGGCGCGGGAAATGGACGCCTCGCTGATCACCTTCAACGGAACTCAGCACACCGTCGTGTTCAACGGCGACGCGTGCGTCGACACCGCGGTCGTCGGTTTCCTGGTCGGCCTCGTGCCGCCGCCGCCGAACGCGCAGTGCTGACGGGCCCCCGGGGGCGAACGTGCCGAGCCGCTCACCATACGCAGCAGGCGTGTAACACGGAATTAACAGCGGATGCCTACGCTTCGCACATGGATCGGCAGAAGGAATTCGTGCTCCGGACGCTCGAGGAGCGTGACATCCGATTCGTGCGGCTGTGGTTCACCGACGTCCTGGGCTACCTCAAGTCCGTGGCGATCGCCCCTGCCGAGCTGGAGGGCGCCTTCGAGGAGGGCATCGGCTTCGACGGGTCGTCGATCGAAGGCTTTGCGCGCGTGTCGGAATCCGACACGGTCGCCCGGCCCGACCCCTCCACCTTCCAGGTGCTGCCGTGGACCACCAGCGGTGGCAAGCACCACTCCGCCCGCATGTTCTGCGACATCACGATGCCCGACGGTTCACCCTCGTGGGCCGACTCGCGACACGTCCTGCGCCGTCAGCTGGCGAAGGCCAGTGAGTTGGGCTTCTCCTGCTACGTGCATCCCGAGATCGAGTTCTTCCTGCTGCAGCCCGGCCCCTACGACGGCTCCGAGCCCGTCCCCGCCGACGAGGGTGGCTACTTCGACCAGGCGGTGCACGACTCGGCCCCCAACTTCCGTCGGCACGCCATCGACGCCCTGGAGTCGATGGGCATCTCGGTGGAGTTCAGCCATCACGAGGGGGCACCCGGTCAGCAGGAGATCGACCTGCGGTACGCCGACGCGCTCTCGATGGCCGACAACGTGATGACCTTCCGGTACGTGGTCAAGGAGGTTGCCCTGACCGAGGGCGTCCGCGCCACGTTCATGCCCAAGCCGTTCTCGCAGTACCCCGGGTCGGCGATGCACACCCACATGAGCTTGTTCGAGGGCGACTCGAACGCCTTCCACACCCCCGACGACCCGCTGCAGCTCTCGGCGATCGGCAAGTCCTTCATCGCCGGCATCCTGGAACACGCCAGTGAGATCAGCGCGGTCACCAATCAGTGGGTGAACTCCTACAAGCGGCTGGTGCATGGCGGCGAGGCCCCCACCGCGGCGTCGTGGGGCGCGGCCAACCGCTCGGCCTTGGTCCGGGTGCCGATGTACACCCCGCGCAAGGCGTCCTCCCGACGCGTCGAGGTACGCAGCCCCGACTCGGCCTGCAACCCCTACCTCGCGTTCGCGGTGTTGCTGGCGGCGGGACTGCGCGGGGTGGAGAAGAACTACGTGCTGGGCCCGCAGGCCGAGGACAACGTGTGGAACCTGACGCCGGAGGAGCGCCGCGCGATGGGCTACAAGGAGCTGCCCGGCAGCCTCGGCGTTGCCCTGGGGGAGATGGAGAACTCCGAACTGGTCGCCGAGGCGCTCGGCGAACACGTCTTCGACTTCTTCCTGCGCAACAAGCGCGCCGAGTGGGAGACCTACCGCAGCAACGTGACACCGTACGAGCTGAAGGCCTACCTCTCCCTGTAGCGCGGGCGTCCCGAACCCCTGCGTTACCGTGAGGGGGTGGCCAAACCAGCGACGCAGCGTCCGACGCTGCCCAGCGTCGGGCGGCTGGGGCTGGTCGAAGCCCCCGCGCGCGAAGGTCTGGACCGGCTGGGCTGGACCACCGACGCCTACGTCGAGCTGCTCTGGTCGCTGTCCCGGGCGCCCGACGCCGACACCGCGCTGCGGACCATGGTGCGCCTCGCCGACGCGCTCGGCGACGACTGGTCGGAGCTCGACCGCGCGCTGATGAAGGACCGCGGCCTGCGGGGTCGGCTCTTCGGGGTGCTGGGCTCGTCGCTGGCGTTGGGCGACCACCTCGTCACGCAGCCGACGTCATGGCACCTGCTGGCCGGGCAGGTCACGCTGCCCGGGCCCGACGAGCTGCGGCGGATGTTCACCGAGATGGCCGAGACCACCTCGGAGACAAACGATTTGCGCGTGCTCTATCGCGACCGGTTGTTGGTGCTGGCGGCGCTCGACCTCGCGCCGACCGTGGAGAACGAGCCCGTGCTGCCGTTCCCCACGGTGGGGGAGCACCTCGCGGACCTCGCCGACGCCGCGTTGGCGGCCGCGTTGGTCGTCGCGACCAGGACCGTGTGCAAGGACGCCGAGCCACCCCGGCTCGCGGTCATCGCGATGGGCAAGTGTGGGGCCCGCGAACTGAACTACGTCAGCGACGTCGACGTCATCTTCGTGTGCGACAAGGCCGACGCGATCAGCGCCCGGCTGGCCGGGGAGATGATGCGGTTCGCCGGAGAGGCGTTCTTCGAAGTCGACGCCGGCCTTCGCCCGGAGGGCAAGAGCGGTGAGCTGGTCCGCACGCTGGAATCCCATGTGGCGTACTACGAACGCTGGGCCAAGACCTGGGAGTTTCAGGCGTTGCTGAAGGCCCGCCCAGCCGTCGGCGACGCCGAACTCGGCGAGCGGTACATGGCTGCCCTGATGCCGATGGTCTGGGCGGCGTGCGAACGCGAGGACTTCGTCTCCGAGGTGCAGAAGATGCGCCGGCGGGTCGAGGAACTCGTGCCCGCCGGGGTGCGCTCCCGAGAGATCAAGCTCGGCACCGGCGGCCTGCGCGACGTCGAGTTCGCCGTGCAGCTGCTGCAACTCGTCCACGGCCGCAACGACGAGTCGTTGCACGTGGCCTCGACCGTGGACGCCCTGGCGGCTCTGGGGGCCGGCGGCTACGTCGGCCGGGACGACGCCGCGAACCTCACCGCGTCCTACGAATTCCTGCGGCTGCTCGAACACCGCCTTCAGTTGCAGCGGCTCAAGCGCACCCACATGCTGCCCGAGGCCGGCGACGAGGAGGCCATGCGGTGGCTGGCCCGCGCCGCGCACATGCGCCCCGACGGTCAGCACGACGCACTCGGCGTGCTGCGGGAGGAGCTCAAGCGCCAGAGCCTGCGGGTCTCGCGGTTGCACGCCAAGCTCTTCTACCAACCGCTGCTGGAGTCCGTCGAGGTCGACGCCCTCGAGATCTCCCCGACCATGTCGACCGAGTCGGCCGAACGTCAGCTCGCCGCACTGGGTTACGAGGGACCGCAGAGCGCGCTGACCCATCTGGCGGCGCTCACCGGCAGCAGTGGCAGGCGCGGCCGGGTGCAGCAGGTGCTGCTGCCCACGCTGCTGGATTGGTTGTCCGACACGCCGGACCCGGACTCCGGGTTGTTGGCCTACCGCAGGCTCAGTGACGAGATGGCCGAGCAGCGGTGGTTCCTCGCCTCACTGCGCGACGAGGGCGCGGTGGCCAAGCGGCTGATGCACGTGCTTGGCACGTCGGCCTTCGTGCCCGAACTGCTCATGCGTGCACCCGAGGTGATCCGGCAGTACGCCGACGGCCCGTCGGGACCCAAGCTTCTGGAGGTCGAACCGGAGAGCTTGGCCCACGCGTTGATTGCGTCGGTGGGCCGGCACACCGATCCGCTGCGGGCGATCGCCGCGGCCAGGACGTTGCGGCGGCAGGAGCTGGCGCGCCTGGCGTCGGCGGACCTGCTCGGCATGCTCGAGGTCACCGAGGTGTGCCGGGCGCTGACCTCGGTGTGGGTGGCGGTGCTGCAGGCCGCCCTGGACGTCGTGATCCGGGCGAACTCGCCCGCGACCGGTCCGCCGGCGACGATCGCCGTGATCGGGATGGGCCGACTCGGTGGCGGCGAACTGAGCTACGGGTCCGACGCCGACGTGATGTTCGTGTGCGAACCCGTCGGCGGCGCAGAGGAATCCGTGGCGGTGAAGTGGGCGGTCACGATCGCCGAGCAGGTGCGTGCGCTGCTGGGTACGCCGAGCGCGGACCCGCCGCTGGAGGTGGACACCAATCTGCGCCCCGAGGGTCGCAGCGGCCCGCTGGTGCGCACGCTGGCCTCCTACGAGGCGTATTACGCGCGGTTCGCCCAGACCTGGGAGGTGCAGGCGCTCCTGCGGGCCCATCGGGTCGCCGGTGACGAAGACCTCGGCCTCCGCTTCCTGCTGATGGCCGACAAGACGAGGTATCCGCCCGGTGGGGTGTCCGCCGAGGCGGTGCGCGAGATACGCCGGGTGAAGGCCCGCATCGACGCCGAGCGGCTGCCCCGCGGTGCGGATCCGAACACCCACACCAAACTCGGTCGCGGCGGGCTCGCCGACGTCGAGTGGACCGTGCAGCTGCTGCAGCTGCGTCACGGCCACGAGATCGAGGCGCTGCACAGTACGTCCACCCTCGACGCGCTCAACGCGATCGGGGCCGCCGAGCTCATCGCCGAGGGTGACGTCGACCTGCTGCGGCAGGCCTGGCTGACCGCGACGAAGGCCCGCAACGCCTTGGTTCTGGTGCGGGGCAAGCCAACTGACCAGTTGCCGGGGCCGGGACGGCAGCTCAACGCCGTCGCCGTCGCAGCGGGCTGGGACACCAGCGACGGCAGCGAGTTCCTCGACAACTACCTGCGGGTGACGCGACGCGCGAAGACCGTGGTGCGACGGGTGTTCGGCGAGTGAGTGCGGAGTTGCCGTTCGACGTCATGACCACCGAGGAGTACGAGCGCCAGCAGGTGGTGCACGGTGGGTTGACCGACGCCATCCGGGAGCTGATCGACGCCGGCATCCGCACCGACGTCGACGGCGCCACGGCGCTGGAGGTGACGTCGGCCGTCGAGGCGATCACCGCCCGGCTACGCACCGCGCAGCGCACCACCACCTCGACACTGCGTGACGCCGGAACGGGGAAGCCGCTGCCGTGGGCGAATCCCATAGTGGGACTTCGCAATGCGATCGCCCCGCCGATGGTGGTCCACCACGAGGACGGCCGATGCTGGGCCGAGTTCGACCTTGGCCTGCCGTATGAGGGTCCGCCGGGTCTGGTGCACGGGGGCATCTGCGCGTTGGTGCTCGACCACCTCCTCGGCGAGGTGGCCAGCGACGGACTGACCAAGGCGGCGTTCACCGGCACCCTCGAGCTGCGCTATCTGCGGGGTACCCCGTTGGGCACCGTGCGGGCCGAGGCCGTGGTGGACCGCATCGAGGGCATCAAGACCTTTGCGCGGGGACACCTCGGCGACGCCGACGGATGGACGGTCGAGGCATCCGGTGTGTTCATCCGCCCGGTCTGGGCGCGCGGAGCCGAATGAAGTTCTACGTCAGCCCCGCGTTCCTGCCGACCCTCGAGATGGTCGAATTGGCCAAGGCGGCAGACGATCTCGGCTACGAGGGGTTCGGGATCCCGGACCACGTCGTCAACCTGGAGACGCTGGCCACGCCGTATCCGTACACCAGGGACGGCGAGCGCCGGTGGCCGCCGTTCACCGACTGGCCCGACCCGTGGGTGCTGGTCGGGGCGCTGGCGTTGGTCACCGAGCGGCTGCACTTCGTCACGACGGTGTTCATCCCCGGCATGCGTGACCCCTATTCGGTGGCCAAGGCCGTCGGGACCGCAGCGCATCTGGCCGGCGGCCGGGTCGAACTGGGCATCGGTGTGGGGTGGTGTGAAGAGGAATTCGCCCTGCTGGGCCAACGATTCGACCGGCGGGGCAGGCGCACCGACGAGATGCTCGAGCTGTTGCGGGAGCTCTGGGCGCCGGGATGGACGGAGTTCGACGGCGAGTTCTACCGGACACCGCGCCTGGAGATGGAACCCACGCCGCCCCGCATCCCGATCCTCGTCGGTGGGCTCAGTGAGGTGGCGCTGCGTCGCGCGGCGCGCAACGACGGCTGGATCGGCGACCTGATCACCACCGAGCGGGCCATCGCCAGCGCCGGGCGACTGCGCGAACTGCGGGCCGAAAACGGTTTGGGCATGGATGATTTCACGATCATGACGCCCCTGGTCGACGCGTTCACCGCCGCGGACTACGAGCGTGCGGAGGTCGCAGGCATCACCCATGTGCTGACCCAGCCGTGGATGTTCTACTCGGGTCCCACGGCCACCACGGCGGAGAAGGTCGACGGCATGAAGCGCTTCCGCGAGGACCTGGCGCTGGACGGCTGAGCCACGCGGATCGGCTACGGCCTCACCTCGACTGGTCGGGTTCCTCCGGGCCGCGGAGCACCGCCAGGACTTCGCCGATCTTGTGGCCGCGTTCGACCGGATGTCGCAGCGGACGATCCGAGCGGACCTTGTAGTAGTTGCGTCGCCCCTCCCGTAGCCGGTCCAGGTAGCCGGCCTCGACCAGGTCGCTGACGATGCGCTGAGCTGCGCGCTCGGTCACCCCAACCCGCTCGGCGATGTCGCGGAGTCGAATGCCGGGATCTCTGGCGATGCAGAACAGCGTGTGCGCGTGATTGGTGAAGAAGGTCCACTCCGCCATCACAGAAGTGTAGTTCGTCATTTTCATGACCGGGGTGCCTTCGGCGACCTGCCTGTGAGCTTCCTGAAAACATAGGCACCCTGAATCGCGACATTTGACACCCGAAANTGAATACACGTAGTTTGTGTCCTATGTCAGACGGATTCAGCGCCACCCCGGGGGGCGGCCCGATACTCGAAGCACTGTTGGCGGCCACGGTCACGGCGCCGTTGCTGGTGGCGGGCGTGGCATCGGCCATCGGTCGACGGTCACCCCGACTGGTAGGCCGCCTCGGAGCCGGCACCGCGGCACTCGGACTGCTCGGCACCCTGATCCTGGCGATCGGCGCCATCGGCGGTCGGGCGGTGTCGGTGTCGGTGACCGCCGGCGGGCACGCGGTCGTGGTGATCACCGCCGACCGGCTCGCCGTGATGCTGCTGGTGCTGGTCTTCGGGGTCAGTGCGATCGTGCAGGTCTTCGCGACCCGGTATCTGGCCGAGGATTCGCGAGCGGGGTGGTTCGTCGCCGCCGCCGGATTGCTCACCGGCGCCTCCGCGGCGTTGATGACGGCCGGCACGCTGGTGGTCATCGCCCTGGCCTGGACGACGGCCGGAGTGGCGCTCTGCCTGCTGCTGGCCACCTACTGGGATTTGCCGGCGGCCCGCGACGGGGTACGGCGCACCACAGCGGCCTTCGTGATCGGCGACCTCGCCCTGTGGTCCTCGGTCGGGCTGCTCGCNGCGACACGGGGCACCGTCGACCTTCGCACGCTGCAAGCCGGGAACCTGCACGGTCCGGTGGTGGCACTGGCGGCCGCACTGGTCGTCCTCGCGGCGCTGTCTCGCTCGGCGCAGATTCCCTTCCACCGCTGGCTACCGGCCACCCTGGCCGCCCCCACGCCGGTCTCGGCGCTGCTGCACGCCGGTGTCGTCAACGCCGGCGGCGTCCTCCTGGTCAAGCTCGGAGCCCTGGTGAGCGCGTCGGGTCCGGCCCAAGTGCTTGCCGTGGGCGCCGGGACCGCCACCCTGGCCTACGGCGCGGTCACCATGCTGGTGAGGCCCGACGTCAAGGGCGCGCTGGCGCATTCGACCATGGCGCAGATGGGCTTCATGATCCTGACCTGCGGCCTCGGGCTCTGGGCCGCCGCGGTGGTGCACCTCTTCGCCCACGGCTTCTACAAGGCGACGCTGTTCTTGTCCTCCGGATCGGCCATCGCGTACCGGCGCCGGCAACGCGCGCTGCCGCCGACCGCCGGCCAGGTCGGCACGTCGGTCCCCGCCCTGGTGCTGGCGGCCGTGGCCATCGCGGTCGCGGTGACCGTGGTCCCGATGCGGCCTGGCGACCACGCCGCCGAATGGGCGCTGCTCCTGTTCGCCGGGGTGTCCGGTGCCGCGGTGACGCGGGGCTGGCTCGCCAGGCGCCCCGGTGTCGCCGGAATCCTCACCGCGGCTGTAGTCCTCGTACCGGTCGCCGTCGTCTACGTCGCGCTGATCACGACGATCAGTGCCTACCTTGCACCGGATCTGCCGGCGGCGGGATCGTCAGCCGTGGCGACGTGGGGGATCACCGGCGTCGCGCTGACCGTCCTCGCAGGCCTTGCCGTCGCCGTACGCCGGCCCCGCGCGGGTCGTCTGCAGCGGATCCTCTACGTCCGCGCCCTCAGCGCCGGCCACGTCGCACCCGTCCTGCCCCATCGCCTGACAGGAGTTCATTCGTGACGATCATCCATGCCGAGAAGGACGTCGCCGAGCAGCGCTCGCGGCTGCGCACCGAGGTCACACTGGCCGCCCGGGTGCTGCCGACGCACTATCCGCTGGAGACGTTCATCGCGGTCAACCCGTTGGCGGGTTTCGAGAATCTGCCCTTCGAGCAGGCGGTACGCCGCGCCGGTGACCTCTACGGCACGCGCGGGACACTGACCGAGGAGGCCTTTCGGACGGCCTACCGGGCCGGCCGCATCACCGATGCCGACCTCGACCAGGCCNTGGGCCGTCGCCATCCCAATCTGCTGGCGGGCTCGCCCGTCCGCTTCGGCGACCGNGACGTCACGCCGGCCGAACTGCTGCGCGGTGACCTGCTGCACGGCACCGGAACCCCAGAACCGGTGCGCCGCTACCACACTCGGTCCGAGCGGACGGACCCCGAGGTGGCCCGGGTCGTGGACGCGCAAGCCGCCAAGTGGTGTGCGGCGTTCTTCGGCTCGGCCGGGTGGTCGCTGCCCGGGCGTGAGGCCGGCTTCTACTCCGCCTGGCGGGCGCTGGCCGCCGCCGATCCGACGTTGCCGCGTGCGGTCCGGCGTCGCCTGCGCTCGGTCGCCACGCGCCCGGAAGATGCTCTCNTGACGGCACTGTCGGACGTGGGGATATCCGAGACCGACCGCGAAACCCATCTGCAGGCCCACCTCACCCGGCTGCCAGGCTGGGCGGCCCACATCCAGTGGTGCCTCGGCCGCGGCGTCGGCGTCGACCTGGTGGGTTACCTGGCGATGCGGCTGAGCTACGAGGCGGCGCTGCTCGCCGACGCTCCGGC
>Ga0055540_1000808_pt1 | contig 21186 bp, 14 predicted proteins | sample AraplaCvi_mMS_r2_2_FD_55040 | JGI IMG/M metagenome (GOLD analysis project Ga0055540, IMG submission 55040) | Arabidopsis root microbial communities from North Carolina, USA - plate scrape MF_Cvi_mMS_r2 | ecosystem: Host-associated > Plants > Roots > Endosphere | place: USA: North Carolina
GCCGCTACCATGGGTTCGCCATGTCGACATTAGATGAAGAAGATCGCCGCGAATACTACCGTATCGAGGACACGATCGCACTGGAAATTCGGCCCCTGTCCATTCCTGAAGCTGCTGGCCAGGAAGTGTTGCAGGATGCTTCTCCATTGTTCAATCTGCTCAGCGAACTGCACCTGAGCGAATTCGAGTCACAGCACCTGCTGCGCCAGATCAGCGAGCGCGAACGCAGCATCGCGGCGTACCTCAAGGCAATGAACAAACGCATCGACCTGCTCAGCCAGGTCATTGCCCTGACGGTGCTCGGCGAAATCGGTGAACCGCAGCCGGTGATCATTTCCGAAGGCGGCGTCGACTTCCAGTACCCCACACCGATCGCGGTTGGCGCCCATCTGTCGATCAAACTGGTGCTGATGCCGCAAGCTCTCGGCTTACTGCTCCGGGCACGGGTCACCCACTGCGACCCCAAGGGCGGCGGCTACGACGTGGGCACCGAGTTCGAACGCCCGACCGACGCCCAGCGCCAGTTGCTGGCCCGCTACATCCTGCAGAAACAGGCGCAAGAACGACGCCTGGCCCGGGAACTGAACGAATCAGGTATCAATAAGGAAGAACCGTGACCCTCATTTATGGCCACCGCGGCGCCAAGGGCGAAGCGCCGGAAAACACCCTGACCGGTTTTCAGGAGTGCCTCAAGCACGGCGTACGCCGTTGCGAGCTGGACCTGCATCTTTCGATGGACGGCGAGTTGATGGTGATCCACGATCCGACCCTCAAGCGCACAACGGATCGCCGGGGCAAAGTGGTGGAGCATTCCGCCGCCGAACTGGTGACCTACGATGCGCGCAAGGGTGGCCCGGGCTGGATCAAGCCGTGCCCGATCCCACGCCTGGAAGAGTTGTTCGAGAAGTGTGACTTCGAGCATTGGCAACTGGAGGTCAAGAGCGCCTCGCGCACCCGCGCCGCAGCCACGGTATTGGGCATCCGTGAAATGGCCCAGCGTTTTGGGCTGCTGGACAAGATCACCATCACCTCCAGCTCCCGGGAAGTGCTCAAGGCGGCCCTGGACCTGACCCCCGACATCTCTCGCGGACTGGTGGCCGAGTACGCCTGGCTCGACCCGTTGAAGGTCGCCCAGAGCTACGGCTGCGAGATTCTGGCGTTGAACTGGACCCTGTGCACACCGGAACGCCTGGCCAAGGCGCAGCGCCAGGGGCTGCATGTGTCGGTGTGGACCGTCAACGAGCCCGCGCTGATGCGCAGGCTCGCCGACTTTGGCGCTGACAGCCTGATTACAGACTTTCCCGGTTTGGCCACTGCCACGCTCGAGAACTGCTGAAATCGGTCTCCCCGGCCGGCTCAGGCCACCGGCCGGAGCCGCTCAAAAAAGCCGGTTGAGCCCGTCATAGGCCGCTACCCGATAGGCTTCGGCCATGGTCGGGTAGTTGAACGTGGTGTTGACGAAGTACTTCAGCGTGTTCAATTCGCCCGGCTGGTTCATGATCGCCTGGCCGATGTGCACGATCTCCGACGCCTGATAGCCGAAGCAGTGCACGCCCAGCACTTCCAGGGTCTCGCGGTGGAACAGGATCTTCAGCATACCTTGCGGCTCACCGGCGATCTGCGCCCGCGCCATGCTCTTGAAGAACGCCTTGCCCACTTCGTAAGGCACCTTGGCCTGGGTCAGCTCCTGCTCGTTCTTGCCGATCGAGCTGATCTCCGGAATGGTGTAGATGCCGGTCGGCACGTCGTTGACGAAGCGCCAGCTGCCATTGTCGACAATGCTGCCGGCGGCCGAACGGCCCTGGTCGTGGGCGGCACTGGCCAGGCTCGGCCAGCCGATCACGTCACCGGCACCGTAGATGTTCGGTACGCAAGTGCGGTAGTTCTCGTCGACTTCGATCTGGCCACGGCTGTTGACCTTCACGCCGATGTTTTCCAGGCCCAGGGTGTCGGTGTTGCCGGTACGGCCGTTACACCAGAGCAAGGCGTCGGCCTTGATCTTCTTGCCGGACTTGAGGTGCAGGATCACGCCATTGTCGACGCCTTCGACGCGGTCGTAGTCTTCGTTATGGCGCACGGTGATGTTGTTGTTGCTGAAGTGATAGCTCAGGGCCTGGGAGATTTCCGAGTCCAGGAAGCTCAGCAACTGACCACGGTTATCCACCAGCTCCACCAGCACACCCAGGCCGCTGAAGATCGAGGCGTATTCGCAACCGATCACCCCGGCGCCGTAGACGATCAGTTTGCGCGGGGTGTGGCCCAGGCTCAGGATGGTGTCGCTATCGTAGATGCGCGCGTGGTTGAAATCGATGTCGGCCGGGCGATACGGGCGTGAACCGGTGGCGATGATGATGTGCTTGGCCACCAGTTTCTCGACCACACCATTGCCGCAGACCACTTCAACCGTCTGCTCATCGGCGAAGCTGCCGGTGCCGAAGAACACGTCGACACGATTGCGGGCGTAGTAACCGGTGCGCGAGGCCACCTGCTTGGAGATCACCTTCTCGGCACTCTTGAGCACGTCCGGGAAGGAGAACCAGCGCGGCTCGCCGATGGCCCGGAACATCGGGTTGGTGTTGAACTGCATGATCTGCCGGACCGAGTGACGCAAGGCCTTGGACGGGATGGTACCCAAGTGGGTGCAGTTGCCGCCGACCTGCCGACGGCTGTCGACCATCGCCACCTTGCGCCCTGCCTTGGCCGCGTTCATTGCCGCGCCTTCCCCCGCAGGGCCGGAGCCCAGTACCACCACGTCGTAGTTGTAGACAGCCATGCGTACTCCTCAGAACAGGCCGTGGCGCCTCACTTGGCACCGACGGCTAAATCATGCCGGCCTGCGGCATGAAGGAACAATTTGGGGCCGGTTCACGAGCCCGGCCACAGTCTATAGAAGCGTCAACGCCGCGCACATTACCCCTTGGTCGCGTCGTAGGCTAGTTTTGCCTGCGCTATTTCGCCACAGGCATGCTTTCACAGCGCTGTCATCATTGCATGACCTTATCTCAAGTTCGCCTGAATCAATGTGGCGAGGGAGCTTGCTCCCGCTTGAGTGCGAAGCGCTCAAAAAAGAGGGTTGCTGCGCAACCCAGCGGGAGCAAGCTCCCTCGCCACGGATTATTTACGCCCTAAGCGAACAACATTGCTGGCATCACTGGTTTGTTCCACGAATGATCCGTTCAAACACATCGTTGGTGCGGGTGACAAAACGATTGCCATCGCGCACCACGAAAAATACCCCGATACCGTGCTTTTCGGCATAGTCCCAACCCCGTTCAGGCCCGAGAATCAACAACAGCGTCGATAGTCCATCGGCCATCAACGCCGAAGGATGAATCACTGTGACCGACGCGAGGTTGTGTAGGACTGGTGTACCGGTGCGCGCATCAAACGTGTGGGAATAACGCCTGCCACCCTGTTGGAAATATTTGCGGTAGTCACCCGAGGTGGAAACCCCGTAGCCATTGACCTCAATGACACGCTCGGCCACTTGCCGATCATCCCGGGGTTCTTCCAGGGCGATACGCCAGGCCGAGCCATCGGGTTTGCGCCCGACGGCCTTGAGCTCACCGGTGGCTTCGGCCAGGTAACTGTCGACGCCCAAGGCCTGGAGCCTGGCGGCGATGCGGTCGACGGTATAGCCCGCGGCGATACTGTTGAAGTCGACCTCCACCGCGGCGTCCTTGCACAACCGGTCGCCCTCAATACGCAAATGACCGTGACCGACGCGCTGGCGCACCAAGGCCAACGCCTCGGTACTCGGCACTTGTTCTTCCCGGGACTGGGGCCCGAAGCCCCACAGGTTCAGCAACGGCTCCACGGTCAGGTCGAAAGAGCCATCGCTTTGAACCGACAACTGCTCGCCCACGCGGATCAACTCCAGGATCGGGCCAGGCATGATCTGACAGCTATTGGCCGGCAACGCATTGAAACGTTCGACGTCCGAGTCGCTGCGATAGGTCGAGAATTGCCGATCCACTTCGGCAAGGATGTTTTCCACCTCGGCCTGAACCTCTTTCGGACCCGGCCCGGCGGAATGCCTGACGTACTGAATGGAATAATGACTGCCCATGGTCGGCCCATCGAAGCGTTCCAGCGTGTCGCCGTTGCCGCAACCGGACAACACGCCGGCCAGCACCACAACCCCAATCCATCGTCCAGTTAACAAATCTTCATCTCCCCTCAAAACCGCGCCGGCCATTATGAACGCCAGCGCACGCAAAAACCCTGTGGGAGCCGATGGAACCTTGTGGGAGCAAAGCTTGCTCGCGATGAACGATGACACGGTCTCGCAGTTAAACCGTGTCGACTGCATCGCGAGCAAGCTTTGCTCCCACAGGTTCCCACAAGGCTTCCACTGGGGTACGGCGCTTTCATACAAGATTGTCAGAGTGAGTACCTACACATGCCTTCCAATACGAGCAACGGCAAGGCGATTTTTCGCGTTGTCAGCGGCAACTTCCTGGAGATGTTCGACTTCATGGTCTACGGCTTCTACGCCACGGCCATCGCCAAGACGTTCTTCCCCGCCGACAGTGCGTTCGCCTCGCTGATGCTGTCCCTGGCCACGTTTGGTGCAGGGTTCTTGATGCGCCCCCTCGGGGCGATTTTTCTCGGCGCCTACATCGACCGCCACGGACGCCGCAAAGGCTTGATCATCACCCTGATGCTGATGGCCATGGGTACCATACTGATCGCCTGCGTACCGGGCTACGCAGTCCTCGGCGTGGCGGCCCCCTTGCTGGTCCTGCTGGGCCGCTTGCTGCAAGGCTTCTCCGCTGGCGTGGAACTCGGAGGCGTATCGGTTTACCTGGCGGAAATTTCCACGCCCGGGCGCAAGGGTTTCTTTGTCAGTTGGCAATCGGCCAGCCAGCAGGCTGCCGTGGTGTTTGCCGGCCTGTTGGGGGTTGGCCTCAATCACTGGCTGAGTCCCCAGGAGATGGGCGACTGGGGCTGGCGCGTACCGTTCCTGGTGGGCTGCATGATTGTGCCGGCAATATTCATGATCCGTCGTTCACTGGAGGAAACACCTGAGTTCCAGGCGAGAAAACATCGTCCTAGCCTGTCGGAAATTGTCCGCTCCATCGGTCAGAACTTCGGCATCGTCTTGGCAGGCATGGCGCTGGTGGTGATGACCACCGTATCGTTCTACCTGATCACCGCTTACACACCGACCTTCGGCAAGGCCGAGCTGAACCTGTCGGACCTGGATGCACTGCTGGTCACGGTGTGCATCGGCTTGTCGAATTTCTTCTGGCTGCCGGTGATGGGGGCGTTTTCCGACAAGATCGGACGCAAACCCCTGTTGCTCGGTGCGACTGTCCTGGCGATCCTGACGGCCTATCCGGCACTGTCCTGGCTGGTGGCGAACCCCAGCTTCAGCCATTTGCTGATCGTCGAGCTGTGGTTGTCGTTCCTGTATGGATCCTACAACGGTGCCATGGTCGTGGCCTTGACGGAAATCATGCCGGTCGAGGTGCGCACCACCGGTTTCTCCCTGGCCTACAGCCTGGCGACAGCGACGTTCGGCGGGTTTACTCCGGCGGCCTGTACCTACCTGATTCATGTGCTCGACAACAAGGCTGCACCGGGGATATGGCTCAGTGGCGCGGCGGTGCTGGGGTTGATTGCGACCCTGGTGCTGTTCAAGGGCAATCGGCATGAACTGCGCACTGAACAAGCCTCGATAGTCGGCGGCGCCTGAAAAATCGTCATCGCGAGCAGGCTCGCTCCCACATTTGATCACATACATCAGCAACAACTCGGTCAACTGTGGGAGCGAGCCTGCTCGCGATGAGGCCAGCCCAGCCAACAAAAAACCTGCAGACAAAAAAACGCCCCGACAAGTCGGGGCGTTTTCACAAGCAGCTAAGGCTTAGCGCGGGAACGCTGGCGGGTTTACCCCGGCCATGTCTTCCATCACGCGAACCACCTGGCAGCTGTAACCGAATTCGTTGTCGTACCAGACGTACAGGACAACGCGGTTGTCTTGGCTGATGGTGGCTTCAGCATCCACGACACCGGCGTGGCGCGAGCCCACGAAGTCGGTGGAGACCACTTCTTGGGAATTGACGAAGTCGATCTGCTTATGCAGCTCGGAGTGCAGCGCCATGTAGCGCAGGTACTCGTTCATCTCTTCACGGGTGGCGGCTTTCTCAAGGTTCAGGTTGAGAATGGCCATCGACACGTTCGGCGTCGGCACGCGGATCGCATTGCCGGTCAGCTTGCCGGCCAGTTCAGGCAGGGCCTTGGCGGCGGCGGTGGCGGCACCGGTCTCGGTGATGACCATGTTCAGCGCGGCGCTGCGACCACGGCGGTCGCCCTTGTGGAAGTTATCGATCAGGTTCTGGTCGTTGGTGTACGAGTGAACCGTTTCAACGTGACCATTGACGATGCCGAACTTGTCGTTCACAGCCTTGAGCACCGGCACGATGGCGTTGGTGGTGCAAGAGGCGGCGGAGACGATCTTGTCGTCAGCGGTGATGTCGCCGTGGTTGATGCCGTGGACGATGTTCTTCAGCTTGCCCTTGCCAGGCGCGGTCAGGACAACGCGGTCGATACCCGGGCAGGCCAGGTGCTGGCCCAGGCCATCGGCGTCACGCCATACACCGGTGTTGTCCACCAGCAGTGCGTCCTTGATACCGTACTGGGTGTAGTCCACCTCGGTCGGGTTCTTCGCGTAGATCACCTGGATCAGGTTGCCGTTGGCGGTGATGGTGTTGTTTTCTTCGTCGATGGTGATGGTGCCGTTGAACGAACCATGGACCGAATCGCGACGCAGCAGGCTGGCACGCTTGGTCAGGTCGTTCTCGGCGCCCTTGCGCACCACGATGGCACGCAGGCGCAGGCCGTCGCCACCACCGGTTTTTTCGATCAGGATGCGCGCCAGCAGACGGCCGATACGACCGAAGCCGTACAGGACCACGTCGGTGCCTTTGCGAGCCGAAACGTTCTGCTGGCCAACCACATCAGCCAACTCTTCACGAACGAACTGCTCGGCGCTACGGCCGTTGCCTTCGTTGCGGAACTTGAACGCCAACTTGCCCAGATCCACCGAAGCCGCGCCGAGCTTGAGCTCGCTCATGGCTTTGAGCAGAGGGAATGTTTCGTGGACGGAGAGTTCGCTGTCGTCGGAAGAACGGTGGCGAGCAAAGCGGTGGGCTTTGAGGATCGCGATGACAGACTGGTTGATCAGGCTGCGGCCATAGATCGAGCTCACCACGTTGTTATTGCGGTAGAGCTGACCGATGAGAGGGATCATCGCTTCTGCGAGAGCTTCACGATCAATCCATTCACCAAGACACTGGTCGGGCTTCTGAGTCACGGTAACCTTCCACATGTAGGGGCTGAAAAAAGGGGCTACATTATGCCGCCGAGTCCTCGGCTGAGCAATGCGCGCCTGTCGCACCGTGGTTTTCCTGTCTGCCTGGGTAGTCTGCGACTGACAGCAGCCCCCTTCCCCCGCTACAATTGCCGACTTTGTCGCAACGCTGGAGCTCAACCTTCCGTGCCCGTTCTGCGTCTTCCGCTTCTCCCTGCCGCGGCAGGTAAACAGCACTGGGGCAACCTGCCCGGTGCCGCCCTGAGCCTGGCCATCGCCGAGGCTGCCAGCGCTGCAAAGCGTTTCACCCTGCTGCTGACCGCCGACAGCCAAAGCGCCGAGCGGCTGGAACAGGAGCTGAGTTTCTTCGCTCCGGATTTGCCGGTCTTGCATTTCCCGGACTGGGAAACCCTGCCCTACGATCTGTTTTCGCCACACCAGGACATCATTTCCCAGCGAATCGCCAGCCTTTATCGGCTGCCGGAGCTCAGTCATGGCGTTTTGGTAGTGCCGATCACCACGGCCCTACATCGCCTGGCACCGACCCAGTTCCTGCTCGGTAGCAGCCTGGTGCTGGACATCGGCCAGAAGCTCGATGTCGAGCAAATGCGCACCCGCCTCGAGGCCAGTGGCTACCGCTGCGTCGACACGGTGTACGAGCACGGCGAGTTCGCGGTACGCGGCGCCTTGATCGATCTGTTCCCGATGGGCAGCAAGCTGCCTTATCGCATCGACCTGTTCGATGACGAAATCGAGACCCTGCGCACCTTCGATCCGGAAAACCAGCGCTCCATCGACAAAGTGCAGTCGATCCGCCTGTTGCCGGCCAAGGAATTCCCGCTACAGAAGGAAGCCGTGACCCGCTTCAAGGCACGCTTTCGCGAGCGCTTCGATGTGGATTTCCGCCGCTGCCCGATTTTCCAGGACCTGAGCAGCGGGATTACTCCCGCCGGCATCGAGTACTACTTGCCACTGTTTTTCGAAGAAACCTCCACCCTGTTCGATTACCTGCCCCAGGACACCCAGGTGTTCTCCCTGCCGGGCATCGAGCAAGCAGCGGAAAACTTCTGGAACGACGTGCGCAACCGCTACGAAGAGCGTCGCGTCGATCCTTCCCGGCCTTTATTGCCGCCAGCCGAGCTGTTCCTGCCGGTGGAAGACTGTTTTGCCCGCCTCAAGAGCTGGCCGCGGGTGGTGGCGAGCCAGCAGGACGTGGAGACCGGTGTCGGTCGTGAACGCTTCCCGGCCAAAGCGTTGCCGGACCTGGCCATCGAAGCCAAGGCCACGCAGCCACTGGCAGCGCTGGCTGGCTTTCTCGACACATTCCCCGGTCGCGTATTGTTCACCGCCGAAACCGCGGGTCGTCGCGAAGTGCTGTTGGAGCTGCTTGAACGCCTGAAGCTGCGACCGAAGACGGTGGACAACTGGCCGGACTTCGTCGCCGGCAAGGATCGCCTGGCGATTACCATCGCCCCGCTGGACGAAGGACTGGTACTCGATGACCCCGCCCTCGCGCTGGTCGCCGAAAGCCCGTTGTTCGGCCAGCGCGTCATGCAACGTCGCCGTCGCGAGAAACGCGCCGACGCCGCCAACGACGCCGTCATCAAGAACCTCACAGAACTTCGCGAAGGTGCGCCCGTGGTGCACATCGACCACGGCGTGGGCCGCTACCTGGGCCTGGCGACCCTGGAGATCGACAATCAGGCCGCTGAATTCCTCACACTGGAATACGCCGAGGGCGCCAAGCTCTATGTGCCGGTGGCGAACCTGCACCTGATCGCCCGCTACACTGGCAGCGACGACGCCCTGGCCCCACTGCATCGCCTGGGCTCGGAAACCTGGCAGAAAGCCAAGCGCAAGGCGGCCGAACAGGTGCGCGACGTGGCCGCCGAACTGCTGGACATCTACGCCCGGCGCGCAGCTCGTGAGGGCTATGCCTTCGCCGATCCGAAAGCCGACTACGAAACCTTCAGCGCCGGTTTCCCGTTCGAAGAAACCGTCGACCAGCAGACCACCATCGAAGCGGTGCGCGCCGACATGCTCGCGCCCAAGCCCATGGACCGGCTGGTGTGTGGCGACGTCGGCTTCGGCAAGACCGAGGTGGCGATGCGCGCCGCGTTCATTGCCGTGCATGGTGGCAAGCAGGTGGCAATCCTGGTGCCGACCACCCTGCTCGCCCAGCAGCACTACAACAGTTTCCGCGACCGCTTCGCCGACTGGCCGGTGACCGTGGAAGTCATGAGCCGTTTCAAATCCACCAAGGAAGTGAATGCCGCCGTGGCCGACCTGGCCGAAGGCAAGATCGACATCGTCATCGGCACGCACAAGCTGCTGCAGGACGACGTGAAGATCAAAAACCTGGGACTGGTGATCATCGACGAGGAGCACCGCTTTGGTGTGCGCCAGAAAGAGCAGCTCAAGGCCCTGCGCAGCGAAGTCGACATCCTGACCCTGACGGCCACGCCGATCCCACGCACATTGAACATGGCCGTGTCGGGCATGCGCGACCTGTCGATCATCGCCACGCCGCCGGCCCGGCGCCTGTCAGTGCGCACGTTCGTGATGGAGCAGAACAAAAGCACGGTCAAGGAAGCCTTGCTGCGTGAGCTGCTGCGTGGCGGCCAGGTCTATTACCTGCACAACGACGTGAAGACCATCGAGAAATGCGCCGCCGACCTGGCCGAACTGGTGCCGGAAGCCCGTATCGGCATCGGCCACGGGCAGATGCGCGAACGCGAACTCGAGCAGGTGATGAGCGACTTCTACCACAAGCGCTTCAATGTGCTGATCGCCTCGACCATCATCGAGACCGGCATCGACGTGCCGAGCGCCAACACCATCATCATCGAGCGCGCCGACAAATTCGGCCTGGCCCAGTTGCACCAGCTGCGCGGCCGGGTCGGGCGTAGCCACCACCAAGCCTATGCCTACCTGTTGACCCCGCCACGCCAGCAGATCACCCCGGATGCGGAAAAGCGCCTGGAAGCCATCGCCAATACCCAGGACCTCGGCGCCGGTTTCGTGCTGGCCACCAACGACCTGGAAATCCGTGGCGCCGGCGAATTGCTCGGCGACGGCCAGAGCGGTCAGATCCAGGCCGTCGGTTTCACCCTGTACATGGAAATGCTCGAACGAGCGGTCAAGTCGATCCGCAAGGGCGAACAGCCGAACCTCGACCAACCCCTGGGCGGCGGGCCGGAAATCAACCTGCGGGTGCCAGCACTGATCCCGGAAGACTACCTGCCGGATGTCCACGCGCGGCTGATTCTCTACAAACGCATCGCGTCGGCCAGCGACGAGGAAGGCCTCAAGGACCTGCAAGTGGAGATGATCGACCGCTTCGGCCTGTTGCCGGAACCGACCAAGAACCTGGTGCGCACCACGCTGCTCAAGCTCAAGGCCGAACAGCTGGGCATCAAGAAAGTCGATGGCGGCCCCAACGGTGGCCGGATCGAGTTCGAGGCCCAGACGCCGGTCGACCCACTGGTGCTGATCAAGCTGATCCAGGGCCAACCCAAACGCTACAAGTTCGAAGGCGCCACGATGTTCAAGTTCATGGTGCCCATGGAACGCCCGGAAGAGCGTTTCAATACCGTAGAAGCGCTGTTCGAGCGCCTCACTCCGACCACTGCTTGAAGGACGCCACATGCGCCTGTTTCGCTCACTGACCTTGTTGTTGACCCTGGTCGCCCCCCTGGCGTTTGCCGACGACCTCTATCAGGTTGAAATGATCCTGGTGCGCCAGAACGCCGAGCCGGCGATCATCAGTCGCGCTGCACCGGAAGACTGGGACGCCGGCGCGCAACGCCTGGGTGCCGATAGCCAGCGTACACCGGCCCTGGGCAACATCGTCGAGAAACTCAACGCCAGCGGCCAATACACGGTATTGATGCACAAGGCCTGGCAACAGACCCTCGGTGAACAGGGCCGCAAAGTCGCCATCAGCGACGGTGCCGAGCAGTTCGGGCAATTCCCTATCGAAGGCACCCTGGAGCTGAAACTGGGTCGTTTCACCGACGTGGATGCCGATTTCTGGGTCAACCAGATCAACACCAATGGCCTGGTCACCGCCAGCGAGCGCCTCAAGCAACAGAGCCACACCAAGAATGGCCAACTGAACTTCCTCGACAACGGTCATCTCGGCCTGTTGATCAAGATCACCTCGCTGACCGCGCCCGCGCCACGGCAGGCACCTGAAGTCATTCCGGACTGATTGGCGCGCCTATGCCCTCGCCCCTGAGCAAACCCCTGGCACCTTCCTGGGTCAATCGATTCAAGGAACAGAGCCTGGAGCGCGGGCGCCGTTATGCGCTGGAAAACCGCGTCAGGATCGTCGAGGCCGGCGACAGCACCATCACCGCCAGTTGCGAAGGCTCTGGCGGCAACGTCTACCGTCAGACCATTCGCCTTAAAGAGTCAGCCAAGGGCGCGCTGATTCTGCTCGAAGCCGCTTGCTCCTGCCCGGTGCGTATCAACTGCAAGCATTGCGCGGCAGTGTTGCTGCAAGTCCAGGAAACCCTGGCCTACCCGGCCGCCGAAAAAGACGCGCAGTTGCTGGAGAAACTCCAGGCGGTGCTGGACAACCGCAGCCCCAAGGCCCCGCCGCAAGTGCTGGTGGATAACGTGCAGCCGGTACCGCGGCTGTGGCTGGCCAGCATCGAGTTCAGCGCCTTCGAGCCACGCAACGGCAAGATGCAACGCTACATCCAACACCGCGCGGCCCTGTCCTTCAGTTACCTGGACGAATACGTCAGCGGCCAGCGCAACACCGACGTGCTGATTCGCCAGGAAACCCAGACGCTGCGGATAAAACGCCACACCGATGTGGAGCAGTCCTACCGCGAACAGCTGCGAATCCTCGGTTTCAAGGTCGCGACCCGACAAAGCAAGGCCTTGCCGGAAAGCGCCGGGGAACTGTACGAGATGGTCAACGACAGCGCCTGGTTGACCTTCACCCTCAACGACCTGCCGAAACTCCGTAGCCAGGGCTGGGAATTGCAGATCGACGAGGACTTCGGCTTCGACCTGACGGCGGTGGACGAGTGGTACGCCACTGTCGAGGAAACGCCGGAGCGGGACTGGTTCGACCTGGAACTGGGGATCATCGTCAACGGTGAGCGCCTGAGCCTGTTGCCGATCCTGCTGAACCTGATGCGTTCGCACATCGAACTGTTCAACCCGGAACGCCTGGCCCGGCGCCGTGACGACGAACTGATCCTGGTCAACCTGCCCAACCGCCCGAACTCGGAGTTCGGCCCACAGCAAGTGGCGCTGCCCTACGGCCGGCTGAAACCGGTGCTGGCGACCCTGGGCGAGTTTTACCTGCAAGAACCCGGCACCACCAAACTGCGCCTCAACAGTGCGGACGCCTTGCGCCTGAACCCACTGCAGGACATGCCGCTGACCTGGGAAGGTGGCGAACACATTCGCGGCCTGGCCCAACGCCTGCGGGATATCAAGGATTACACCGCCACCGCGCCAGAAGGCCTGAACGCGACACTGCGGCCTTATCAGCTCGAAGGCTTGAGCTGGATGCAATCGCTGCGTCAGCTGGAAGTCGGCGGTATTCTCGCGGACGACATGGGTCTGGGCAAAACCCTACAGACTCTGGCGCACATTCTCAGCGAAAAGAACGCCGGACGCCTCGACCGACCGTGCATGGTGGTCATGCCCACCAGCCTGATTCCCAACTGGCTCGACGAAGCGTCCCACTTCACGCCGCAACTCAAGGTGCTGGCGCTTTATGGGGCCGGGCGCAAAAAAAACTTCGACCGACTGGCCGACTACGACCTGATCCTGACCACCTATGCGCTGCTGCCCAAGGATGTCGAACGTCTCGCCGCGCAGCCATTGCACGTGCTGATTCTCGATGAAGCCCAGTACATCAAGAACCCCACCAGCAAAGCCGCCCAGGCCGCCCGCGAGCTCAACGCCCGCCAGCGGTTGTGCCTCTCCGGCACACCACTGGAGAATCACCTGGGCGAATTGTGGTCGCTGTTCCACTTCCTGCTGCCGGGGTGGCTTGGGGACGTCAAGAGCTTCAACCGTGATTACCGTGTGCCTATCGAAAAACGTGGCAGCGATGTCAGACTCCAGCACCTCAACGGTCGGATAAAACCTTTCCTGTTGCGCCGGACCAAGGAACAAGTGGCGACGGAACTGCCACCCAAGACCGAGATCATCCATTGGGTCGAACTCAGCGATGCCCAGCGGGACGTCTACGAAACCATGCGCCTGGCGATGGACAAGAAAGTCCGTGACGAGATCACCCGCAAAGGCGTGGCCCGCAGCCAGATCATCATTCTTGAAGCGCTGCTCAAGCTGCGCCAGGTGTGTTGCGATCTACGCCTGATCAACGACGCCGCCCTGCCTGCCCGAGGCAGCACCTCGGGCAAGCTCGACAGCCTGATGGAAATGCTCGAAGAGTTGTTTGAAGAAGGCCGTCGGGTGCTGCTGTTTTCTCAGTTCACGTCCATGTTGGCGCTGATCGAAGATGAGCTGAAAAAGCGCGGGGTCGATTACGCGATCCTGACGGGTCAGACCCGGGACCGACGCACGCCAGTCAAGGAATTCCAGAGCGGCAAGCGTCAGATCTTTCTGATCAGCCTGAAGGCCGGGGGTGTAGGCCTGAACCTGACCGAGGCCGACACGGTGATTCACTACGACCCGTGGTGGAACCCCGCCACCGAAAACCAGGCGACCGACCGTGCCTACCGTATCGGCCAGGAAAAGCCGGTGTTCGTCTACAAGCTGATTGCCCGAGGCACGGTGGAAGAGAAAATCCAGCTGCTGCAAAAGGAAAAATCCGACCTCGCGGCCGGCGTGCTGGACGGACGCGTGGCCGGGGATTGGAAATTGCAGAGCGACGATATCGAAGCGTTGTTCGCGCCGCTGCCGGACAAACTGGAAAAGCGCTGACTCACAGCGCTCCCCCATTGCTTAGCGCTAGTCGATCAGTTGGGCAGCTCTCAACGCGCCCAGTGCCGCCAGCCAGCGCGGGTCCTGGCGGTATTCAGTGGAGGCATAGGCCTGGCCGCGCATGCGGGCGATCCGCGCCGAAGGCTTGACCTTCAGGCGTTGGGCGGCGCTCAAGGCCAGCTCCGCGGCAGCGCGGTCATTGCACACAAGGCCCATGTCGCAACCCGCCGTCAACGCTGCCTCGATACGACTGGCAGCATCGCCGACCACATGAGCTCCAGCCATCGACAGGTCATCACTGAAGATCACACCCTCGAATTGCAACTCCCCGCGCAGGATGTCCTGCAACCAGCGACGGGAAAATCCGGCTGGATTGGCGTCAACCTGAGGATAAATGACATGGGCAGGCATGACCGCCGCAAGCTGCTTGCTCAGCTTGGCGAACGGCACCAGGTCGTTGGCGCGAATCTGCTCGAGACTGCGCTCATCGTTGGGAATAGCCACGTGGGAATCGGCCTCGGCCCAGCCATGCCCCGGGAAGTGCTTGCCGGTGGCCGCCATCCCCGCGGCGCTCATGCCACGGATGAAGGCACCGGCCAGCAACGCCGCGCGCTCGGGGTCGCCTTCAAAGGAACGACTGCCGACGACGGCGCTGCGCTGGTAATCGAGGTCCAGCACCGGGGCAAAACTCAAGTCGAGACCGACCGCCAGCACTTCGGTGGCCATGATCCAGCCACACTGCTCGGCCAGGTATTCGGCATTCGGGTTGTCGGCTATCGCCCGCATCGCCGGTAACCGCACAAACCCCTGGCGCAGGCGCTGCACGCGACCACCCTCCTGATCGACCGCCAGCAAAAGGTCGGGACGGATGGCACGGATCGAGGCGCTCAATTCGCGCACCTGCCGTGGATGCTCGATGTTGCGTGCGAAAATAATCAGGCCACCCACTTCGGGCTGGCGCAACAGGTGGCGATCTTCGGCCGTCAGCCAGGTACCGGCGACATCCACCATCAACGAGCCTTGCAGGCCAGCAGTCATAGTATTTCCTTAATAACGATGAACCCCACAGGCACAACCGTGCCGCCGGGCTGCAGGGCCGGCAGGCAACGATTGTGGAATAAAATACAAAGCAGGTTCGAAACGAGAGTCGGCATGGGCGGCTAGCTTAGCGGATGTAGGCTACCGCGCCCACCCGTCAAGCCTTGGCCAACACCGGGGCCGGGGCCGATTTGCTGCGAGGGCGTAATTGTGCGGCAGCCATGGCCTCATCGGTGACACCGCTTTCGGCACGCATGCCGGCCGCCAGGAACGGCACCATCAGGCGCATCACCTGCTCGATCGACGTGTTCACGCCAAAATCGGTTTCAGCGATGGCCCGCAATGCCTTGATACCGGACATGCTGAACGCTGCAGCACCGAGCATGAAGTGCACCCGCCAGAACAACTCGATCGGCGGAATGCGCGGCGCGGCCTCATTGACCAGCAGCATGTAGCGGCGGAACACCTTGCCGTACATGTCTTCCAGATAACGCCGCAAGTGGCCCTGGCTCTGGCTGAACGCCAAGCCTAGCAAACGCATGAAAATGGAAAGATCGTTACCACTGCGTGGCTGCACGGCAAGCGCTTGCTCGACCAGCATTTCCAGCAGTTCTTCCAGGGTCGGCTTGACGTCAGGCTTGGCCTGGCGCCGCTCCAGCTCGCGATCGAGGCTGAGGCAGAAAGGCCCGAGGAAACGCGAGAAAACCGCCTGGATAAGGGCTTTTTTCGAACCGAAGTGATAGTTCACCGCTGCCAGGTTCACCCCGGCCTTGCTGGTGATCAGACGCAACGAGGTTTCAGCGAAACCTTTTTCCGCGAACAACTGCTCGGCAGCATCGAGAATGCGTTCAACGGTTTCCGACTGGGCCATGGTTACTCCGCCTGACAAACACTTGTTTGAAACATACGTTTCAGACCATGGGTTGTCAAGCCTGCCGGGGCGTTTTGCGAACGCCCGGTCACGTATTTAACCACACCTTTTCACGGGTGGTAGCCATGTCGCGTCCAACAGTCCGACCGACCGTCCAGCGGCCTGTGAAAAAAGGAGGATTGCCAAGCGGCGTCCACTGTATATAATCCCAGTCACTGTATAAAAAGACAGAGCGATCAATATGCTAAAGCTGACGCCACGCCAAGCAGAGATTCTGGCCTTCATCAAACGCTGCCTCGAAGACAACGGCTACCCGCCAACCCGTGCGGAAATCGCCCAGGAACTGGGTTTCAAGTCGCCCAACGCGGCTGAAGAACACCTCAAGGCGCTGGCGCGCAAGGGTGCGATCGAAATGACCCCGGGCGCATCCCGTGGCATTCGCATCCCCGGCTTCGAAGCCAAGGCCGACGAAACCACCTTGCCAATCATCGGCCGGGTGGCGGCAGGCGCACCGATCCTTGCCCAACAGCATGTCGAGGAATCCTGCAACATCAATCCTTCGTTCTTCCATCCTCGGGCCGATTACCTGCTTCGTGTACACGGCATGAGCATGAAGGACATCGGCATCTTCGACGGTGACCTCCTGGCCGTCCACACCACCCGCGAAGCCCGCAATGGCCAGATCGTAGTGGCGCGAATTGGCGACGAAGTGACCGTCAAGCGCTTCAAGCGCGACGGCAGCAAGGTCTGGCTCATCGCCGAGAACCCTGAGTTCGCGCCCATCGAAGTGAACCTGAAAGATCAGGATCTGGTCATCGAAGGCTTGAGTGTCGGCGTCATTCGCCGCTAAAGGAGGCTTTATGCAGTTCCCTCACACACCACAACACACACAACTTCCGCTGTTCGAGGCATTCATGGCTCAACCGCTGGTTCCAGTCCTGAAAGAGGTCATCGAGTCGCCGTGGAGCGTCGAGCCCGAGGCTTTCAGCGAACTGTCGTTACGTGGTGCGGCTGGAAACTGCCTGAACCTGTTGGCGCCGATTCTGCGGGAACTCAGCCAGGACCAGGACGCTCGCTGGTTGACGCTGATCGCGCCGCCGGCCAGCGTTACCCAGGCCTGGCTGCGGGATGCCGGCCTGAACCGCGAACGCATTCTACTGTTGCAGCCGCGAGGCGCCCAAAGCGCCCAACAGTTGACCTGCGAAGCATTGCGCCTGGGCCGTAGCCACACCGTGGTCAGTTGGCTCAATCCACTGACCGCGACCGCACGGCAACAGTTGATCAGCGCCGCCCGTATTGGGGACGCACAAAGTCTGAATATTCGATTGGGTTAAAACAAACGCGGGGCTTCTCCAAGACAGAGAAGCCGGCCAGTCATACTATTCAAAAAAGCCGACAGGCGGGATCAATGAAGAACCCGCGGCCCCTCTTCCTTGTTGAATTCGCCTTCAACCAGGCGACCTGCCATCTGGACGCCCACGCTCAGCATCGCCTTGGCGACTTCGACGTGTTGCCCCTGGAGGAATACCTTGGCATCTTCGGAGAAGTTCAGGGTAACCAGAGACCCCTCGTCCTCAGCCCTGCGCAGCTCGATGCGGCCATCAGGAAGTTCGACAATTTCTAGAAAGGACGTTGGCATAAAAGTCTGTTCTCCACGAAAGGCGAGGATTATATAGTCATCGGCCAGGCTCCGCTCGGGATCTTGACCAAGCGTCATCAACGAGCGTAACGGGCCGTGGGGAAACTCAGCACTCGTTCAACCCTTCACGAAAGCGTATCGCCAGGCTCTTGAGGTTCTGGCGCCAGCTCTCCAGCTCCTCCCGGCTCAACTCCTGCTCAGGTTCTTGCTCATCCAGATTGACCGCCACGATCAACGGCTGGGTCACGTCCCCCTTGGGCTTGCGCGGGGCTCGGGGCGGCTCGAACAGCGCCGCATGGGCCGCCAATAGCTTCGCCAGCCAGGTTTCCGGATTGTGCGCCAGCTCGACCATTTCGGCCAATTCCGGAATAGCGATGGTTTCCAGCACCTCGCGGGTCAACAACAACTCGGCCCGCGACGCGTTCGCTTGCGGCAGGCGATAGAAACCGGCGATTTCATGGCACAACCCCAACAGCGCACCGTAAAGGTGAAACAGCGCGGATTCGCGTCCTGCCTGGAGCAACGCCGGGGAATTCATCGCACGCCCATCCTCGGCCCTGGTGAGCGCTTCAAGCGACAGACCGGCGAAATAAATTTTCTGATTGGTGCGGGTATAGAGTTCGTGGGCCATGGTGGCGTCTCCCCAACGAAATGAAAGCTTCAAGCAAGTGGGACAGTGTCGTGGATCAACCGCAGCCACTGCAAGCCAAAAACAAAAGGCCGCATGAAAACATGCGGCCTTCTGTCACTTGGGGCTTGTTGGGGACGGCTGCGCCGTCCAGCGGGAGCAAGCTCCCTCGCCACAGCCCCCAACCTTCAGACAAGCTCCGGCGATCAGCGCTTGTCTTCCACCGTCCATTTACCGCCGTCGTAGTACGCCTTCCAACCAGTCGGCTTGCCGTCGACTTCGGTCTGTACGTACTGCTCCTTGGTCTTGCGGCTGTAGCGAATGACCGCCGGGCGCCCATCCGGATCTTTTTGCGGTGCTTCGCAGAGGAAATGGTACTTCGGATCGATCTCGCTCTTATGCGGCAGGATTTCCATCACCAACGGCGCACGGGTCTCGCGGTTTTTCGGGAATTGACTGGCCGCCAGGAACAGGCCAGACGCCCCGTCACGCAGGATGTAGGTGTCATTGACCTTTTCGCACTTGAGCTCCGGCATCTTCACCGGGTCCATTTTCGGCGGCGCCGCGTCACCGCTCTTGAGCAGTTTGCGGGTGTTCTTGCAGGTCGGATTGGTGCACCCGAAGAACTTGCCGAAACGACCGGTCTTGAGCTGCATCTCACTGCCACACTTGTCGCATTCCAGACTCGGACCTTCGTAGCCCTTGATGCGATAGGTGCCCTCTTCAATCTCGTAGCCGGCACAGTCCGGGTTGTTACCGCAGATGTGCAGCTTGCGCTTTTCATCCAGCAGGTAGGCATCCATCGCCGTGCTGCAGATCGGGCAGCGATGCTTGCCGCGCAGCACCAAGGATTCCGACTCGCCCTCGTCGTCCGCGGCGATTTCGTCGCCCGGTACCAGGTTGACCGTCGCCTTGCAGCGCTCCTTGGGTGGCAGGCTGTAGCCCGAGCAACCGAGGAAGACACCTGTCGATGCCGTGCGAATTTGCATCGGACGCCCGCAGGTCAGGCACGGAATGTCGGTCATGACCGGCTGATTGGCCCGCATGCCATTATCGGCGCTTTCAGCCACTTCGAGTTTTTTCTTGAAGTCGCCGTAGAACTCGTCGAGGACGTTTTTCCAGTCCCGCTCGCCCTGGGCCACATCGTCGAGGTTCTCTTCCATGCCGGCGGTGAAACCGTAGTCCATCAGGTTCGAGAAGCTCTCGGACAAACGTTCGGTAACAATGTCGCCCATCTTTTCCGAATAGAAACGACGGTTGTGCAGCGCTACATAGCCGCGATCCTGGATGGTGGAAATGATCGCCGCGTAGGTCGAAGGACGACCGATGCCGCGTTTTTCCATTTCCTTGACCAGGCTGGCTTCCGAATAACGAGCCGGTGGCTTGGTGAAGTGCTGGGTCGGATCAAGCTTGATCAGCTTCATCACGTCACCCTGGGCCATGTCCGGCAGGACGTCGTCATCCCCGGGCTTGGTGATTTGCGGCATGACGCGGGTGTAGCCGTCGAACTTCAAGATGCGGCCCTTGGCGCGCAGCTCGAAGTCGCCAGCACCGACGCTGACGGTAGTCGACAGGTATTGCGCCGGCAGCATCTGGCAGGCCAGGAATTGGCGCCAGATCAACTCGTAGAGACGCTCGGCGTCGCGCTCCATGCCCGACAGCTTGCTTGGCTCGGTATTGGCATCGGACGGACGAATCGCTTCGTGAGCCTCTTGTGCGCCTTCCTTGCTGCTGTAGACGTTCGGCGTGTCCGGCAGGTATTTCTTGCCGAACTCGCTTTCTATATAAGTGCGCGCCATCGCCACGGCATCAGCCGAGAGGTTGGTCGAGTCGGTACGCATATAAGTGATGTAGCCGGCTTCATATAGACGCTGGGCCATCATCATGGTTTTCTTCACGCCAAAACCCAGGCGGTTGCTCGCAGCCTGTTGCAGCGTGGAAGTGATGAACGGCGCCGACGGTTTGCTGCTGGTCGGCTTGTCCTCGCGCTTGACGATGCTGTAGCTGGAAGCCTTGAGCTTCTCCAGCGCAGCCATGGCCTGGGCTTCGTTGAGCGGCTTGAAGGCCTCACCCTTCTCGCGGGCCACCTCGAAACGCACGGTAGCGCCCTTGGCAGTGCCAAGGTCGGCGTGGACTTCCCAGTATTCTTCAGGGATAAACGCGCGGATCTCCCGCTCGCGCTCCACCACCAGCTTCACCGCGACCGACTGCACACGACCGGCAGACAGCCCGCGGGCGATCTTGGCCCACAACAGTGGCGAGACCATGTAGCCCACCACGCGATCGAGGAAACGACGCGCCTGCTGGGCGTTGACCCGATCGATATCCAGCTCGCCCGGCTGAGAGAAGGCTTCCTGGATGGCTTTCTTGGTGATTTCGTTGAACACCACGCGCTTGTAGCGGCTGTCGTCCCCACCGATGGCTTCGCGCAGGTGCCAGGCAATGGCTTCCCCTTCGCGGTCCAAGTCCGTTGCGAGATAGATGGTGTCAGCATCCTTGGCGAGCCGACGCAGCTCTTCGATGACCTTTTCCTTGCCTGGGAGGATCTCGTACTTGGCTTTCCAGCCATGTTCCGGATCGACCCCCATGCGTGAGACCAGCTGCTTGCGCGCCTTGTCTTTCGGCGACAGCGCCGGCGCTTCACCGGCAGCAGCCTTGCCGCGCTTGGCGGCTGGCTCCTTGCTGGCGCTAGCCGAACCGCTGGTGGGCAGGTCTCGGATATGGCCGATACTCGACTTCACCACGTATTGGTTGCCCAGATACTTGTTGATGGT
>Ga0055540_1000812_pt1 | contig 21136 bp, 11 predicted proteins | sample AraplaCvi_mMS_r2_2_FD_55040 | JGI IMG/M metagenome (GOLD analysis project Ga0055540, IMG submission 55040) | Arabidopsis root microbial communities from North Carolina, USA - plate scrape MF_Cvi_mMS_r2 | ecosystem: Host-associated > Plants > Roots > Endosphere | place: USA: North Carolina
GCCCGACGATTCGCCAGAACTTGCCCAGTCGAACCGCGCACGACGAGCGAAGCCTTGGTGATGGTCGTGGGGGTGATGGGGTTGCCTTCGCGGATGCTCTCAAGCACCAGCTTGGCGGCCGTTTCCCCGAGTTGTCGGGCATGCGTGTCGACCGTCGTCAGCGGTGGCATGGTGAACGCCGCGTCCCCGATATTGTCGAAACCCACGACCGAAACGTCCTGGCCGACCTTGAGGCCCAGCCGCTCCAGGCCCGCCATCGCACCCACGGCGACCACGTCGTTGAAGCACACAAACGCGGTCGGCAGTTTTCCTGCCCGGGACAGCTCGGTCACGGCATCAACAGCACCGGAGCGCCGCAGGATGCAGGGCACATGCCTTGGTTCAAGCTCGCGCTCTCGCATGGAGGATTGGTAGCCCTTGAAACGCTCGGTGGCCGCCGAATGGATTCGTTCGCCGCCGAGGAACACGATATCCTTATGCCCCAGATCGTAGAGGTGGTTCACCGCCAGCGACACGCCGTCGGCATAGTCGATGCCCAGATAGCTGGTTTCGTCGTCCTGCCTCCGGAGTACCTGAAGGACGCGCAGGCCGGACCGCGCAAGATGCTCGGTCGTAGCGTTTTCGGAAGCGTTCGTTGGACAGACGATGACAGCATCGACATTGTGTTCGTGCATTCGCCGAAGAATCTTTTCCTGGCTCGCGCCGGATTCCCAGGAGTTTCCGAGCAGGGAAATCCAGCCGGCCTCGTTGAGCACCTGGTCGACCCCGGCCGTCAGTTCCGAGAAGAACGGGTTCGTCAGATCCGGGATGATGATGCCGACGAGGTTGCTCAGCCGGGCTCGAAGCGCCGCAGTGCGATTGTAGACATAACCGATGCGGTCTGCCGCCTTCGCGACATCGTCAATGGTCAGTCGGCGTTCCGTGTCATCGTTCACTTGCGCAATCCCTCAATCCGGTCGCGGCGCTTATTCATCTATGACGCCCGAATAGCCGGGACCGCCGGCCGCAAGATAACCTCCGCTCTGGCCGCCTATGGAGTGGCTGACCCAGAATGAGTAGAGGTGGGAATTTTCGAGGACGAACTGAAACCTGACCGGCTTTCCAGCGAACTGACCGAGGTCACCGCCCTTCCACCGCACTGAGCAGGTCACCTTGTCCACGGTGACGGCTTCGCAGTCGTCGAGGCCGTAGCCTGCGATTGCTTCTCCCTCCTCGTCCAGCACGGCGATCCTCATTTGCCCGCCGCCGCAGTCAGCATTGACGAAGAAGTGGCTGCCGGAGAAGATCAGCGGCTTGGTGACCATCTCACCGCTCCGCTCTGTGTGAAGCGACACGAATCCGTCGCGTCGCAACGTGACAAGCGCCACTGCCCCGCCCGCGTAGGAATGNGTGCCGAGGTTCGGTGAAATCCCCGAGAAACCGGATACGTAGAAATAGAGTTCGTCGCCCACGACGAGGCAGACGCCGCCCGTCGCGTGNAGATAACCTCGATCCCACTGTCCAGGAACCTGCGAGGGCGCAAGGAACGGCTCGGTGCGGTTGGGACGGATCCAGTCGAGACCGTCGCGGCTGAANCCGATCTCCAGGTCAGTGATCTTGGGCAGACCGGCGTAGAAGCTTTCCGGGTTCTGCGGGCCGCGGAACATGCCGTAGACGCCGAGCATCACGCTCTCGTAGGCCACGGCGTCGAAATTGTAGATCTCTGACCGAACGACACCCAGCGGGTTTGCATGATCGATCGCATCGGGGACGACCAGCGCCNTGCGTTCCTGTTCGGNCCAGTTGCGCCCCTCCACGAAGTCTTCGTGCGCCACGTANTTCCGTTGACGGCCCATCTCCGCATGGACGCGCAGCGAGTAGTACCATTTGGAATCGAAGGGATTGTAGTAGAAGTTGCTGTTGTCGCCGCACAGTCCGGTGCGCCCGCGTGCAGTCCAGTTGATCGCGTCCGNAGACGTGTAGATCTCGGCGTACTGCTCCTTCACGCCGTCAAAGTCGTAGTCGACATAGGGCATGCTCGGATGCGAGCCGTGCCGATAATAGACCATCATCTTGAAGCGCTCGGCCGGATCCTTGGCGAAGGTGTCGAGCCAGAAGCCGGCGCCATCGCGCATCCGGGGATAGCCGATCGGCAGAATTCTGTTGGTGACACCATCGATCGGAAGGATAGGGCGATCCCAATGGATCCCGTCGCGGCTCGTTGCCAGGGCTGTCGAAGCGAACCAGCCCGCATGATAGGTCATCTTGAAGAGATTGTCGGCGGGATCGAAGAAGACCCCGTCCTGGAAAGTGCAGGCGACCGGGCAATATCCGCCGTTCATCTCGATCGGCGTTTCAGGCTTCAGAACCGGCGTCGCGGGGTGAACCTTCGGCTGGTGAAACTTGCGTACCAACTGCGACGACGCGATGAGGTNATCGTCGAACAAAAGCTGCCGACCTGCCCCGAGAGTAACAGCCGTCTCCTGAGATTTCATATGCGGGCGCTCCTCCAGCAACTCTTTTCCGAAGTATTTTAGACCGTTCCAAGTGTCAACCGGCACCCGCGACATAAAAGAAGTTGACAAGATTAGATCGATCCAACACATTCCGCGAATGGTTGGATCGGTCGAAATTCGGGTAATCTCCTATTTTTGACATCGGAGGACGATGAGGAGCACCCGCAGCCAACTTTTGCATTTTCCACGTCTGGACTTTTTGGGAGGACACCATGAAGCGTAAGTTCCAAGTACTCGCCGTAGCCATGCTGACGGCACTGTCATCGACCGCACTTGCACAGGAAAAGAAGCTCACGATCGTGGGCGTGAACATCCACGAGTCGTCGATGCGCGGCGTCGGGCTGAAGAACGGCGTCGATGCAGTCGCCGAGTTTGAAAAGCAGACGGGCAACAAGGTCGCCGTCAANGTGGAGACCGGACCGGGCATCCTTGAAGCGCTCCCGCGCCTGGGCACGCTCAACAAGTCGGCCGAGGACATCATCATGGTGTCCCAGCTCATGGCCAACCCGCGCATCGCCGCATTTCTGGAACCGCTCGANAAATATATGGCGGCGAACGCCATTCCGGGCTTCCCGCAGGATTGGGTAAAGGCTCCGGTCGATTCCGGCACCATCAAGAGCCAGCATTATCTCGTCCCCTTGCGCTGCGGCGTCTGGATCTTCTGGGGCAACAAGAAGTACCTGTCGGATCAGGGCGTCGCCGAAACCCCGACGACCCCCGAACAGCTCTACGAAGCCGCCAAGAAGGCGACCTTCACCAAACCGAATGGNGAGAAGGTCTACGGCTTCGCTGTCCGTGGGATCAGCGACCAGGTACCATCCGGGCTCGCGACGATCGGCGCGATGTTCGGCGGCTCGATCATCAATGAAAAGGGCGAAGTCGTCGTCAACAGCCCGGCCATGGTCAAGGCTGCAGAATACATGCGCAAGCTTTTCGCCGAAGGCATCATGCCGCCGAACTGGACCAGCGTCGACGCCGACCAGATGTTCACGCAGGGCCGGCTCTCCATGGTTGTCAGCAATGACAACTTCACCTCGCGCTTCGAGTCCACCGAAGCCCTCGGCCCGGGCNGCACCGTGCCGTTCCACGTTCCGCTGCAGGAATCCCTGCGCAAAAACGGCATCAATTACGCAGGCAGCCAGTCCTTCTATTGGGGCGCNGGTATCCTGAAGGGCTCGCAGAACAAGGAACAGGCATACGCTCTGCTCAAGTATCTCGCAGGTCCGCAGCCGGAAGCCATGATGATGTCCAACGGCAACCAGCCTTGCCGCTCCGCTCCGCTCGCCAAGCTCGGTGAAACGGTTGCCGCCAACAAGGTCGGCATCGATACGCTCGCCATCTCGCGCCCGCCCCTCCCGGGCAACCCGCGCCTTAGTGAAGCGAGCGACGCGATCGCAGTTGCCGTCCAGAACATCGTCGTAAACGGCGCCGACGCAAAGAAGACTCTCGACACCCTGTCCACCGACCTCAAGGGTATCTACGAGTAGTTGCCGATAGGCACGGCCGGGCTTCGAAGGCATTAAAGTCGTTCATTGAAAAGGCCTGCCCAGGGATCGGATTCCCTGGGTGTCCGGCATGATCGCGCGGATGCCGCTTTCCTTTTTTGCCGAAGCCATTCCATATGCCGAGGCCTTTAGCGCATTGCCGGGGCGCATAACCCGCACCGCCAATCCATCAACTGGAAGACCAGCATGGCTACGAACGCCTCTACTGCCGCCCCAATTCCACGCCCCAACAAGCGAAGCAGGTATTCGGAGAACCTCCTGGCCGCCACCGCGGTAACCCCACCCATCCTGCTGCTCCTTCTGTTCATCGGCATTCCCGCAGTCGCCCTGCTGGCCACCGCGTTTACCGATTATTCTCCTGGGATCGAGCCCGAGTTCATCGGCTGGAAGAATTTCACAACACTGTTCAACAGCTCGGTCTTCTATTCCATTCTCCTCCGGAACATCGGCTACGTCATTGGCGTGGTGAGCCTCCAGCTGCTGGTCGCGCTGGGTATTGCGCTCATCCTCGACAACGAGCTTCCCTATCGCAGGATATGGATGGCCTTGCTGATCGCGCCGTTTGCGATCAGTCCCGTCGTCGGCGTCGTCATCTGGAAGAACCTGCTGGATCCGTCATACGGCCTGGTCAACTACGTGGTTTCGTCCCTGGGACTGCCGACGGTTCCGTGGATGTCCACGCCCCTGACCTCGATGATCGCCGTCGTNATCGTCGCGGTCTGGCGAGGCTTCCCGTTCATCGCCATCATCCTGTTCGCGGCCTTGCGCGGGATTCCCGTGGAAGTGAAGGAAGCCGCCAAGATCGACGGCGCGACATCCTTCCAGATCTTCTGGCATGTCAAGCTGCCGTTCATCATGCCGGCGCTTTCGATCATGGCATTGTTCGAGACGATCTTCGCCGTCCGCGAATTCGATACGATCCAGACCATGACGGGCGGCGGCCCCGGCACNTCTACGTCGCTTCTGTCCCACTACCTCTACCGGACGGCCTTCGGCACGTTCCGNTTCGGCATGGGCGCTGCGGTCGGCTGGGTCATGCTCGCNCTTACCATGCTGATGGCGGCGTTGATCATCTGGCGCGCGTATCGCGACATGTTTCCCAAGAATAAGGCTTGAACAATGAGCGGAAATATCACCGGACGCATCCTTGTCTTCGTGCTGCTCTGCATCGCGGTCATCTGGGCATTCTTCCCGATCCTGTTCATGATCAGCAGCTCGTTCAAACCCGGCAACCTCATATGGTCGTATCCGCCGAAACTGATCGCCGAGCCGACATTCGCGAACTATCAGAACATTGCCACGCTGTTTCCGCGTTTCTGGAAGAGCTTCTTCAATAGCGTCATCGTCACGGCACTTACCACGGCCCTGACCCTGACGATGGCGATTGCCTCCGCATTCGTGTTCTCCCGGCTTCGGCAGCCCTGGCTGAAGGTGCCAGCGTTCCTGATGATCTTCGTCAGAATGTTTCCCGGCATCGTCGTCGTGATTCCGCTCTATCCGGTCTTCAACGAACTGGGCTGGCTCGATACCGTGACCCCGCTCGTCCTGTGCGGCGCGGCGTTTGCGGTGAGCATGGCGACCTTGCTTATCAAGACCTTCGTCGANGACATCCCGGTCGACCTCGAGGAGGCTGCGATGATCGACGGGTGCTCGAGGGTCGGCGCATTCATCCGCATCACGCTGCCCCTGCTGACTCCGGCGATCGCTGCGGTCTCGCTGGTCGTCGCGATCGGCTCGTGGAACGAATACCTGTTTCCGCTGGTGTTCACGTCGAACGACGCACGGACGGCCCCGGTCATCATCGCCATCGCCATGAGCAACGAGGATGGCGTCGCCTGGGGTGGGATCATGGCGATGGCCACCGCCTACCTCGCGCCGCCGCTTCTGCTGGTCCTGATGCTGCACAAGCAGATCACGAACGTCATGACGATGGGCGCGGTCAAAGGCTGAGCGGACCGGTTCTTCAAGAGTTGGGGTCTCCCCCATCGCAGGCCGGATGCCGCTCCTCATCTTGGCGCCCGGCCTGCACTTCAGCAATCGAACTATTCTCAGGAGGGCGCATGTCGCGCGTACAGATCAGGCAGGCAGGCAAGCGTTACGCTGCGGTCGAAGTACTGAAGGGCGTCTCGGTGGATATCGAGGATGGCCAGTTCGTGGTCCTCGTCGGGCCGTCGGGGTGCGGAAAGTCCACCTTGCTCAGGATGATTGCGGGACTTGAGGAGATTTCCTCGGGCGAGATCGACATCGGTGGGCGCGTCGTCAACGACTTGCAGCCGAAAGACCGTGACATTGCCATGGTCTTCCAGTCCTATGCCCTCTATCCGCACAAGACGGTGGCCGATAACATGGGATTCGCGCTTCGCCTGAAGAGGGTCCCGGAGGCCGAGATCAAGGCCAAGGTGATGCGTGCTGCCGAGATCCTCAGCCTTACGAACCTTCTGGATCGCTATCCCCGGCAGCTTTCCGGCGGCCAGCGCCAACGCGTTGCCATGGGACGCGCCATCGTTCGCGATCCTCAAGTGTTCCTTTTCGACGAACCGCTCTCGAACCTCGACGCCAAGCTCCGGGTTCAGATGCGGGCCGAAATCAAGGAACTGCACCAGCGCTTGAAGACGACGACGATCTACGTCACGCACGACCAGGTCGAGGCGATGACGATGGCCGACAAGATCGTCGTCATGCGCGACGGCTCGATCGAGCAGATTGGCACGCCTCTCGAACTGTACGACCGTCCGAAGAATATGTTCGTGGCTGGTTTCATCGGCTCACCTTCCATGAACTTCATCAAGGGTACGATGAGTTCGCCGGGCTTCACNACGGAAGATGGCATTGCGTTGCCCACTCCGACTGAGCGCCCAGCNTCCGCGACTGTCTATGGNGTGAGGCCGGAACACCTTCGTCTCGCCGACGATGGCATCCCGCTGGAAGTCGTCGTCCTGGAGCCGACGGGATCGGAAACTATAGTCTTGGGCAAGCTCGGGAAGCAGAACATCACCTGCGTGTTCCGCGAGCGCATTTCGGCACAGGCTGGATCGATCATCCGGGTCCAGCCCGATCTCCAGGCTGTTCATATATTTGATCAGAACGGCNCCGCGATCCGATANCGCCGATCCTTCGACCAGCCCTTCACATAGCGCCGGATAGCATCGTAGCTGCCGTCGTAACCCTCCTCCATCCGCCAGCAAAAGACGGATGGTCAGACGAAACAGGTGGGGGGCCAATATTGGACGCCGGCCACCCCGCCAGAGGGGTCGATATTCCACGCCGAAACACATCACGTCGAGGAGACCTCAGCGCCGTCTCTCGGCATGGCGCCTGGGCGTGATGTTTTCGCGCACTCCGAGACANGGTGANTTTACCTATCGGGGAAAAGCTCAGCCATCTTTACTTTTGCGTGCATTGGCCTCACGATGCNGCAACATTCGAAAGGGCCCGAACAAGACCCGTCATACTCCGCGACTTGGGTGCGCGGCTGTTTCATTTCATGCATCGTGATTTGCGTCTGACATCGTTGCTTTAGCGCTCGTAATTGCGGGGGTATCATGGCTTCAAGCAGCATCAGCAGCACGAGGACCCGGTCTCGCGCGCAACGGCGTGCGGCGGTCGCTCTCTGCCGCCATCCCGGCGTATTGAAGGTCGGGCTGGGCGCAAGCGTTGCCGGCACGCCGCTGCTCCGGGTCTATATGGCCAAAGAGCNGGAGGCAGCTGCGATTCCNGCACATTTCGATNGCTTCGCNACCGAGATCGCACAGGCGGTGCCGACCATCCCCTGCTCTTCCACGCCAACCTTCTATCCCGGCGACCCGATCAGCCGCGATATCTCCGACCGGGCGTCGAAGATCGGAACACTCGGCGCCATCGTACTGCGTACCGACAAGGAGAACGGCAATAAGCAGGAACGTTATTTACTCACAAATGAGCACGTGCTCGCAGCCGATTTTCTCAAGAACGATCAAGCCTCGATCTATAAGGGAACACGCGGAAGCTGCAACAAGCCAGGCGCGCANGTTCGGGTAGATCCGACCGGTAAGTTCATGTTCAAGGGCAACCGGCTCTTGAAGGACTCGACNTATTTCGCGCTTGATATCGCGATCGCACCGCTGCTCGCGGGCGTGATGAGCTCTAATCGCAAGAGCGAAATCTCCAGTTTCGACGGACAGATCCGAGATCTGTGGGAAGAATACAAAAACCTGCCCGCCTTGCAGTCAATGCCGGCGTTCCAGAGGGGNCANCAGNCCTCAATCGATGCGGCCGAGCAGGCCCAGACCGCGATCAATAGCGCGATCCGAAATATAGTTCCGGAAAACACGCTGAATGTGAAGAAGATCGGCGCCCGGACGGACGATACGGAAGGACAGATCATCGGCATTTGCGTACGCGATATCGATTCGCATACCAACGACGGCCTCTATCTGCTGCAGCTTATCATCAAACCCACCACCAAGGTCCACAAATACGACGAGACCTACACGTTTATCCCGGAAACGGCGCAGAAGGTGCTCGATCACACCAATTCCAACCTGGTCGGATTTCCCCTGACCGTCACCGCGGAGGTTGTGGGCACCGATGACAAAGGCAACAAGAAGATCAAGATCAAGGGCGACGTCTTCTCGCTCAAGGGCGATTCCGGCTCGCTCATCATTGACGCTCAGGGCAAGGCCGTCGGCCTTCTGAATGCAGGAGCCTTGCTGGATGCCCGGCCCGTGGGGGCCAAGGATGATGTCGATATTCCCAACGGCCTCACCTTCGCGCAATTCATCGTACCCGCCTTCGCGCAGATGGAGAACTACAAGGACGACGACAATCCGGTGGAAAAGCCGGTCGCGACCCTGACATTCGTTCCGCCTGGCGATCCTGCCAGCGCGCAACCGCTTGCCATCGAGGCCTTCGCGCCGCCGCGCGACGAGAACCAGGAGCTGGCCGACCGGCTCGAGGACCTGGTCGGCACCGGACCTGACGGGCAGCGCCTTGTGCGCATCGCGCGCGCGCATCTCGCGGAGATGCGGAACCTGATCCACCATCGCCGCCGCGTGACCGTTTCCTGGCATCGCAACAAGGGGCCGGGCTATGTCGCGGCGATCGAGCGCTCGCTGCGCAACAGGACGCCCGTGCCGCGGGAGATCGACGGAATCTCCCTCGCATCAGGCCTACGCGCCATGCGTTTCGTGCTGATGCAGGAGGGTAGCGACGGATTAAGGGCGGCGCTCGCGGCGCATGCCGACTGGTTCATTGCCCTTCTCGAGCAGTCTGACGGCGTGGAGAATGCGCTTGGCAGGCTGAAGGCGGGCGCGGCCGTGGCGCCGCCCTCCGGCATCCGCGTCATCAATGCAAAAGGCGTTCCGGGGACGATCGGCGCGGCGNTGCGACGTCACGACGGGCGGCTCGTGCTTCTCGGCAGCCATCACGTGATCCATGGCCGGGGCGCCGAGACCGGCGATGCCGTTTTCGGGCTCGATACCCGGGATGGAGCACTTGTCGAGATCGGCCGCAGCATCGGTGGATGGATCGGGCGGCTGACGGTGGCGGGCGAGCCGGTCTTCGCCGATTGCGCCGCGGTGCTGTGCCACGATCTTCCTACCCTGCCGCAATCCTGGCGCGAGCGGCTTGCCTTGCTGGCACAGTTCGACGGCTTTGCCGAACCTGCCGCGGGCGCGGCGGCGTTCAAGGACGGTGCGGCGACCGGGCGCACGAAAGGGCGCATTGCCGATATCGATTTCTCGGATGTCACCGTCATCGAGGACGACAGCTTCGAGACGAGCGGACAGATCCTCGTCACGCCGGTCGCGGCCGACGGACTGCGCGACGGGATCGAGGTGAATTTCTGCGCTCAAGGCGATTCGGGTGCCGCGCTGTTCGACGAGCAGCGCCGCCTTGTCGGGCTGATCTGGGGCACCAATGCGCTTGGCGAAGCGATCGCCAGCCCGATCGGCGCCGTGCTCCGGGCGTTGGACCTGACCCGCGAGATCGGTTCGCCCGCGCTGGAGGAAATCTGAGCATGGCGTCGCCCCCGATCACCTATCAGCCGAGCGCGCTCATCGTTAACACAGCGTCCGACGTGGAGCCGGCGCTGCTGGGCTGCTTCGCCAAGCTCGGGAATAAGGTGGTCCTCATCAGCGCGTCACATGTGCTGTTCGCAAAGAACGACATGGCGGTCTCTTCGGGGGAAGGCATCTATGCCGGAAGCTACAGTAGCTGCTGTGGCGGCGGCCCCAAGATCGCCACCACGATCAAGACCTGGCGGGAGGGTTTCCGCCCGCTCTCAGGCATGACCGATACCTACGACACCGACTGCGCNGCGGCGATCTTGGAAAAAGGCATCAGCTATTCCAACGAGATACCACAAATCGGGATGATCAAGGGCGTCGCACCGGAGCCGCCGGCAGACTGGATCATGGAGGACCTCACTCAGGTTCCGGATCCGCAGAAGATGCTACGGATGTACAGCCCCACGCATGGCGGCCTGCGCTACGGCACGCTGTATTACAAGGGTCCCAATTTCCCGCCTCCCACGTCGCTGTGCCCGGGCCCGTTCTCCGCCAGCGACGATGCCGAGCACAGCATGATGAAAACAGGCAACCAGCTCATGGTGGTCCCGCGGCTGCTGCCGAAGGCGGGTGAGAGCCGCAAGGAATATCTGCTGCGCTACAAGGCATTCGTCACCTCCGGCCAGAAGATCACCTTCGGCGAGCCCGGCGATTCCGGAGGAATCATCGTCGACAACGCAAATCCCGCCGAACCGAAGGTGATCGGCCTCATGAGCCGTGCGTTTTCCGCCGACGCTCTCGCCAGCGACTACACTGCCCAGGGCAGTCCGCCTCCGCTTGCGCTGCAATGCGCCACCGGCATTGGCATCGTGACCCCTATCGCCAACGTGCTGNAGCAACTCAACGTCACGATCGATCCGGACATGAAGGGCACGATGCCCGCATCGGGCCGGCCGGCCTATGTCGTATCGCGTATCCTCGACCGCGCCGACATCGACGACATCCAGGGCGCCCTGGCACGGCTCAAGCAGCGGCTGATGCGGACACGGCATGGCGCGCTGGTCGCGGAGAAGCTCGACGCGCACCAGGACGAGGCGCGGCGGCTGGTCAACCTCGCGCGACAGGTCTCCGCCACCTGGCACCGCAATCGCGGCCCGGCCTTCGTCCAACATATGATCAAGAATNTGCGCAACCCCGCGCATCGCGTGCCGCTGATGATCGATGGCGTGACCTTGGAGGAATTGCTGACGCGCATGCGCGCGATTTTCATGCGCCATGGCAGTGACGCGCTGAAGCGCGACCTCGCACNCTATGGCGATTTCGCGATCCGGGCGCTGTCCGGTACGACCAACTTGCACGATCTGGTCGATGCGCTCAAACCCCAGGGACTCGAACCCGAATGAGCGAAACCGGCAGCACGCTCGCAGCGATCTTCAACCTCCTAAAGACCATGATCGGCGGGATGACAGGGCGACTGACGCCGCAATCCGCGCCGGCCTTCCTGGCGGAGCTCGGCTTGCCGGTGACCCCCGCCCAGGCCGCGAGCCTGTCGGCACCGCTCGTCAAGCTGGGCGGCCACGTCACCCAGCTTGCGAACTTCTCGAGCGAGCTCGAAGGGGCAATCGCGAGCGGCAACACCGGCGCGATCATCTCCAAGCTGCCAAAGGCGATCAGCGAATTTGCCGCCACGGTCGACGCCATCAACGCCCTGGTCCAGGCGATCGGCACGCTCAATCTCTCAGGCGTCACGCCAGCCGACATTTCCGCACTGCCGCAGAGGCTGTTCGACTTCCTGGCGATTAAATATCTCGGCACCTATGGCGGCCTCAACCAGGTGCTGGAATTCGCCGGGGTGATCGAGCGCACCGACGTCAATGTCGATTCCGTTGATCCGGCAAAGCCCTTCTACACCCTGAACACGCTGCATCCTGACAGAATTGCCGGCTGGATCACCGCGCCGAAAACGCAGCTGCAGACCCTTTACGGCTGGGGCGGCGCGAATTTCGAGCAGAAGCTGTTTCCGCTGCTGGACAAGCTGGTAGCAGAACTTGGCCTGCCGGTCCTGCTCGACAAGACCGGCGGCACATGGGCGCTGGAAAGCTTCGGCGTGAGCCTCACCCCCAACGCGTCGCCGCTGGGGCTCAAGATCGGCTTTGCGGACAAGATTACCAACGGCTCTGCCGAGATCCACGGCACGGGCCGGACGCTGACGCTGAAAGCCGATACCGGGCTCGGCACTGGCGCCTCGATCCTGGTGCAGCCGAACGGCACGGTCACCATCAGCTCGCCGGATTCGTTCAACACGCCGGGCACGATCGGCCTCACCTTTACCCGCGAGCCCGATCAGCCGATCCAGATTTTCTCGCTCCCCGGCGGCAGTCGCCTTGAAGCCGCCAGCTTCAGCGCCTCGGCAGGTGCAGGTGAAGTGGAACGGCAAGACCGCCGATGCCAGCTATCTCATCGGCGGTGCGATCAAGGGCGGCAGGGCCGTGATCGATTTCAGCGAGGGCGACGGTTTCCTTTCCAAGATCCTGTCCGGCATCCATCTGGAGAACAGCTTCGATCTCGGCTTCGACTACTCGGGCAAGGAGGGGCTGCATTTCCATGGGAGCAGCGCGCTCGACATCCAGCTCGCTTCGCATATCAGCCTCGGCCCCATCGAGCTTTCGGCGCTGACGCTGACGGTCGGCATTGACAACGGCAAATTCCCCGCCGCAATCAGCACCGATCTGAAAGCATCGCTCGGCCCGATGACCGCTGTGGTCGAAGGGCTCGGTTTCGAGATCTCGATCGCGCTCGCCGCCGGCAACAGCGGCAATCTCGGGCCTCTCGATATCGTTCCGGGATTCAAACCGCCGAAAGGCGTAGGGCTGTCGATTAACGCCGGAGCGGTGAAAGGCGGCGGCTATCTCTACCTCGATTTCAAGAAGGGCGAATATGCCGGCGCGCTGGAGCTCGATCTTGCCGGGATCGTGACGGCCAAGGCGATCGGCCTGATCAGCACCAAACTGCCCAATGGCAACAAGGGCTTCGCGCTTCTCATCATCATCAGCGTGGAATTCGGCACGCCGATCCAGCTCGGCTTCGGCTTCACCCTGATCGCGGTGGGTGGCCTTGTCGGACTCAATCGCTCGATGAACCTCAACGCGCTGGCCGAGGGCATCCGCAGCGGCGCGGTCAACAGCATCATGTTCCCCAAGGGCGTGATTGCCAACGCGCCGAAGATCATCAGTGACCTGGGCAATTTCTTTCCGAGCGAGGAAGGTCATTTCCTGATCGGGCCGATGGCCAAGATCGGCTGGGGCACGCCGACCCTGATCAGCCTGGCGCTGGGCGTGATTATCGAGATCCCGCCGGGCGACATCGCGATCGTCGGCGTGCTGAAGGTCGCGCTGCCGACAGAGGATATCGGCCTGATCGTGCTACAGGTGAACTTCATCGGCGCGATCGAGCCCGACAAGGCGCGGATGTGGTTCTTCGCGTCGCTTTACGATTCCCGCGTCCTGTTCATCACGCTCGACGGCGACATGGGGTTGTTGTTCGCGTTCGGCGATGACGCCAATTTCGTGGTCAGCCTGGGCGGCTTCCACCCGCGCTACAATCCGCCGCCGCTGCCCTTTCCCAATCCGCGCCGGATCAGCATCGACATCCTGAACACTCCAATCGCGCGCATCCGGGTAGACGGCTACTTCGCGGTGACCAGCAACAGCGTGCAGTTCGGCGCCCATGCCGAGCTCTATTTCGGCTTCAGCGTGCTCAATGTCGATGGCCAGATCGGTTTCGACGCACTGCTGCAATTCTCGCCCTTCCATTTCATCGTCGAGGTTTACGCCTCGCTGTCGGTGAATGTGTTCGGCGCCGGGCTGTTCAGCCTCTCGATTTCGCTGTCGCTGGAGGGGCCGACGCCGTGGCGGGCACATGGCTCGGGCTCGATCACCATCCTGTTCTTCAGCGTCGATGTCGATATCGACACGACCTGGGGCGAAACGCGCAACACGACCCTGCCGCCAGTCAAGGTGATGCCGCTCTTCGTCGGCGAGTTCAGCAAACCGGAGAACTGGCGCGCTTTGCCGCCGAACAAGAACAAGCTCCTGGTCTCGCTGCGCAAGCTTCCCGAGGATGAAGCCGCTCAGGTGCTGCATCCCCTCGGCGCGCTCCGCGTCACGCAGCGGGCGCTGCCGCTCAACCTCAAACTCGACAAGGTCGGCACACAGAAGCCGAGCGACGTGAACCGGCTGAGCATCACCGCGGGCGGAAGCGGCCTCGTCAAGAAGAGCGACGTCAAGGAGCGGTTCGCGCCGGGACAATACCAGGACATGGACGACGCGCAGAAGCTGTCGCGCCCAGCTTATGGTCCGGAGAATGGCGGGCTTGATCTCTCCCCCGCCGGCAAGCCGCTTGCCGCGAGCCGGATGGTGAAGCGCGTCGTGCGTTACGAGCAGATCGTCATCGACACCGGCTTCAAGCGCAGCCGGTTCATGTTCTTCCTGCTGGCGGGCAAGCTGTTCAACTTCTTCTTGGGAAATGCGAGCGCCTCGCAGAGCGAGCTGTCCATGGCCTACAACAGGAAGCTGCAGCCCTTCGACGAGGTGATCACGGTTGCCGCGGCCGGCTATAGCGTCGCCTTCCAGGACACCAACAAGACTTATCTCTCCTCGGCGACATTCGCCAGCGAGGCGAGTGCGCGCGAATATATGAACGTTCAGATCGCCAACGACGCCGGTCTGACGGACACGCTACACGTCATTCCCCAGCACGAGCTCGCGGCATGAGCGACGATATCGCCACCTATTCTTTCCTGCCCTGGCTGCGCAACGGCCTGGGCAACCTCGTCACCGCCAAGGACGGCGATACGAGCGTGAAATTGCGCGCCACCATCCCCGTGACCTTGCATCTGGCGGGCGACGGAGTGGCGGGGCCGGCGCAGGCGCAGGATGTCACGCGCAATATCGCGCTCTACGGACCGGGCGACATCATCGGCATCGACAAAAAGACGATCATTCGCACCGAGCCGCGCGACAACATCAAAATCACCAATTTCGAGCCCAACTATCTGCCGCTGATCGAGTTCTATGACGAAGATCTGCCCTGGCGCTACACGCCGGCCGGCGTTGATTTCGCAGGCCCCGCGCCGGGGCGCAATCGCTTGCGTCCCTGGATTGCGCTGGTGGTGCTGGCGGACAACGAGTTCGAGCGGGGCACGAACGCCAAGAACCGTCCCCTCCCCTTCATCCAGGTGAAGGGCTTCACGGTCCTTCCCAATGCCGACGAATTGTGGTGCTGGGCGCATGTCCATGTGAACCGCAGCCTGGCGGCGAGCGACACCGAGATGGTGTCGGACGACATGAACGCGGTGCTGCCTAAGCTGGAGGCCGTGCTGAACGGCAATCCCGACCTCGCCTATTCGCGCCTCATCTCGTCGCGCAAGCTGGCGCCCAAGACCGCCTATCACGCCTTCGTCGTGCCGGTGTTCGAGAGCGGGCGGCGGGCGGGCCTCGGCCTTGATCCCGCGGGCGCGCCGCATGCGACCTTCTCGGCTTGGGCCGACTACAGCGGGCGGCCGGAATCGCTGAATATCCCCTATTATTATTCCTGGAGCTTCCGCACCGGCGAGACCGGCGATTTCGAATCGCTGGTGCGCCTTCTCAAGCCGCAGCCGATCGACAAGCGCGTCGGCACCCGCGACATGGACGTGCAGACGCCCGGCTCGAACCTTCCGGGCGTCACCGATGCGCAACTGAAAGGCATCCTCAAGCTCGGCGGGGCGCTGCGCGTGCCGCGCGAGGATTATTCGCCGACCGAGCTGATTGAGGTCGATAAATACGATCAATGGGCGACGCCCTATCCGCGCGCGTTCCAGGACAAGCTTGCCAATCTGATCAACCTGGCCGACGATTACGCCGCAGACGGGCCGCCGGCCGCCAATGCCGCGTCGGGCCTGGGCAGCGAGGTCGAGAACGATCCCGACCCGCTGATCACGCCGCCGCTCTACGGTACCTGGCACGCGCTGACCAAGCGGCTGCTGCGCCAGCGCGACGGCAGCGATGCCAGCCCGAAGGACAATTGGGTGCATGAGCTCAATCTCGATCCGCGCTACCGCGTCGCGGCGGGATTCGGCACCGGCGTAATCCAGAAGAACCAGGAAACCTATATGGATGCGGCCTGGGCGCAGATCGGCAGCATATTGGAGGCAAACCACCGCATCCGCTGGCGCAACTGGCGATGGAGCTGTCCCTGGCATGGCACAGCCGGCAATTCGTTCCGCTTGCCAGCGCCGATCCGGGGAAGACGCTGATGCTGACCGCGCCGCTGCACAAGCGCGTGATCACCGACGGCTACACCGTCCACTACACCATGACCAAGAGCCGCGTGCAGCCGGCGATGACCTCGGCGGTGATGCGGCGGACGACGCGGCCGCGCGGGCGGCTGATGCGTGCTTTGCCCTTCACGCCCGAAATCAGGCCGGACAATCTGATCACCCGCGTGAATGCCGGCCTCGTGAGCGCCGCGCCGCCAAAGGTGACGCCGCCTGGCGTCGTCACCATGGACGAGGTTGCCGATCAGGTGCTGCCAAAGGGCGTGCCGGAATTCGTCATCAGATGGCTGCGCAAGCATCGGTTTTTCCGCTGGCTCGTACTGCTGATCGCGCTGCTGCTCCTGCTCATCGGGATTGTAGTCGGACTGCCGGCCGGCTGGCCGGCGCTGGCGGGCGCAGCGATCGGCGGCTGGCTGTTCTGGCTGCTCTCGCAGTGGCAGAGCAAAATCGCGAAGTCCGACCAACTGCGCGACGACAACCAATCGCCGGAGGCGATCGCCGATCTGCCCAAGAGCCCGGATTTCACGATCTCCGATCCGTCGGCGCCGGTGATGCCGCATTTCGGGGCGAGCGACAGCGTCACCGCGATCCGTTTTAAGGACGCGCTGGTAGCGTCACGCACGATGGTGGAGGCCGCGACCGCGGCAGGCGTGACCGCGCCCAGGACCTCGCTCGACCTGCCGGCGCTGGGCAAAGTTCTCGTCACGGCGATCGATCCGGCAAAGACCATCCCGGGGCAGATCTGGCGCGAGATCACGATCCCTGACCGCATCCGTCTCAATATGCCGGACACCTTCGTTGAGGCGATGGCCTATCCGGTTATCGACACGCCGATGTACAAGCCGTTGGTCGAGCCGGCCGAGCTGTTCCTGCCCAACATCAACCTGATCGCGCAAAACAGCGTGACGTTGCTCGAGAGTAACCAGAAATTCATCGAATCCTACATGGTCGGGCTCAACCACGAGTTCGGGCGCGAGCTCTTGTGGCGCGAATTCCCGACCGACCAGCGGCCCAGCACCTTCCGGCAGTTCTGGGATGTCAGCGGGGTGTTCACCAACTCCAATCTCGACAACGAGGTGTTGAAGGAGAAGCTGCGCGACATCCCGCCGATCCACAAATGGCCGAAGCACTCCGTGCTCGGCGACCACGACAATCGCGACAAGGAGGCGGAGATCGTTCTGGTCATCCGCGGCGAGCTTCTGAAGCGCTATCCCAATGCAGTGATCTATGCCCACCACGCGGCGTGGCCGCTGAAGGATGACGGCGTTACGATCGATCACACGCTGGAGCGTCGGCTGGTCGAGATCACCGGCAACGAGAGCGAAGCGGATTTGCGCAAAAAGATGCGCACGCCGCTCTATCACGCGCAGGTCGCGCCTGACATCTACTTCTTCGGCTTCGATCTGACGGTGAAGGTCGCCAAAGGCGATCCGGGTAACAACAAGAACGAGGAACCGGGCTGGTTCTTCGTGATCAAGGAGCGCGCCGGTGAGCCGCGCTTCGGTCTAGACACCGACAAGCAGGTGACCAAGACCACCTGGAACGATCTCGCCTGGCCGGACGTACAGCCGGGCGCGCCGGGCAGCTTCATCGCGGCCAAGGCGCTCAACCCGGCTGTGACGCTGACAAGTCCGGGCGACGATGTGCCCGACACCAAGGAGCAGCACATCGAGGACATGGCGGTTCATTGGGACGCCAGTTTGAACGCGGCGGACGCGGCTTACATCCTGTTCCAAGTGCCGGTGATGGTGGCGATCCACGCCGACGAAATGTTGACCAAGACATGACGGTGGTGGCACGATGAGCGACTTCGAGACGGCCCGTGACCAGCTCGCCGAAGCCCGAGCGAAGAGCGCCGCTGCCGCCGCAGCACTGCTGACGGCGCGTAACCGCTTCTTGCGGGTCAAGGCGCAGCAGAGCACGCTGGCACGCAGCTTCGACGCCAAGGATACGGCACAGTCGGCGAAGCGCGACGCGCTGATAGCCGAGCACGCGGACGCGGAAGCGGCCACGAAATCCTGTGAGGCCGCGCTGGCGCAGCTGCGCGGCGCAGAGCGCATCGCCGTGGTGAATTTCGCGGCCCTTGCCGATCCGCGCACTGCGATCTCCCGCCTGAGCGACGACGTGCCGTTCCTGCTCTTTCCGGTCCGGCTCGAAACGCGGTTCAAGACGGTGCAGGTGGCGCACCAGCACAGTCAGGCCGCCGCGCAGCAGCAAGCCGAACAACAGCTCTGGGTTCGGGTCTATCCCGACACCTGCTCGATCGACACGTTCGAGCCAGAATTGTCCGACACCGAAGTGACGAGCGGCCGGACCTATTGGGCGCAGGTCTGGCAGGCCGGCGGGCAGGAGGATCAGGAGCGCGGAGCCTGGCGCAGCCTTGTCGCGAGCCATGGCAGCGGCCGCGCGGCATGGATCGTCAAGAACTACCTGCCGGTCAATATTACAGACAAGCCGGTGAAGGCCGATCGGGACGATCTCGTCCTGACAATTACTGGCGAAGCGGCGATTGCACCGGCGGAATGGGACGACATCGCTGCCTATTGGAAGGCAGCGTGGCTCGCGAAGGACGATATGGCAGCGCGGATCGACGCAAGCGATGCCCTGACCGCCCAGGTCGGCGCCGGCCGCGCGGCGGAGGTTATCGCCACCATGCGGCCGGTCAATTTCGATCCGCCGCCGCTGCGCGAAACCCCGCCGCCGCCTAAGCTGGTGTCGGTCGCCTATCTCCAGCTCCCGCCGAGCGACGATGCGGCGGGCAAGAGCCTCTCCTGGTCGCGCGCGCCCAAGGCGGTACTGCTGCCCGATCGTTTCGTCCTGCTCTGCTATGGCGACAGCGGCGATCCGATGGTCGTGCTGGGCCAGCCGATTGCGGCCCCGCTGGTCGTCGGCGCTGATCCGCTGGCGAGCAAGGACGAGCAGCTCAAGCAGCTCGACGGTGAGCTGCGAATGCCGGACGAGATGAAATGGATGGTCGATTTCGACCGCGCGGTTTCTGAAGGCATGGGCTTCCGTTTACCTCTCACCGCCGCGCAGGCACAGAAAGGCTTCAAGCGCCTGATCGTGCTCGGCGTGCGGCTCAGCAGCGAACCGATGGCAGCGAAGGCAGAGCTGGAGACGCTGATCCAGCACCACCGCTACGGCCGCGGCGGCTTTCAGATCCTTTCGCAAGGCACGCCGACCAACAACACCGAGACCGAGGGCTCCGGCTATACGCGCGGCGACAATCCAGACGCCAGCTTCGACGTCTTGTTCAAGAACGCGGCACCGGCGGCGTCATCCAACTGGCTGAAGAAGACCGACGGGCAATGGTTGGCCGAAAGCCTCGGCATCGATCCCACGGTCTTCACCGACACGCCGGGCGCAACCGGGATGGACCAGGCCGAAGCACGGGCGATGAACACCGCGCTGTGGCCGAGCACGATCGGCTACTGGATGGAAACGATGATGTCGCCGGTCTTCTCCGACCAGGCGGTGGAGAGCACGCGGTCCTATTTTACGCAATATGTCAGCGGCCGCGGCATCGTGCCGGCGGTGCGTATCGGGCGGCAGCCATACGGCATTCTTCCCGCAACCGTGTATGGCCGCATGCGCTGGCTGTACCAGGATGCACACGCGACCTTCGCGCCAAGCGCGGGCATGCCGGCCTATCTACGCCAACTGCTGCCGCTGCTTCGCAAGGTAGACGCCGAATGGACTGATCTGGCCAAGCAGGTGTCGCATGTCGGCAAGGCGGGCGACGCGCACCAGATCCTGCTCGACATCATGGGGCTGAATTCCGGCGCGGTGGAATACACACAGCGCTTCGCGAAGTCCGCGCAGCAGGTGTTCAACGAGGCCAATCTCGGCGGCTTCGGCGAGCTCCTGGGCGCGCTGGTGCTCGCCGGCCTCGACCAGGCGAGTACCGACCTCCTCGCCCAGCTCGGCTATGGCGGCGAAAAGCCCGCGATCATGGAGAAATACTATCTCGGCAAGTTCAATGTCCTAAGCGGCCCATTGATCGACGATAGGCCGCTGTCGGAGACCGATCCGATCCGCGCCTATACCGCGTCGGGCAAGAACTACATCCAATGGCTCATCGACGCCGCGCACAGCTCGATGGACGATCTGAGGCTACAGAAGGGCTTTGCCAACAACAAGGCACCGAACGCCCTCCTCTATTTGATGCTGCGCCATGCGCTGGAGATGGGCGCTCATGATGCGAGCCTGCGCCTCTATCGCGACCACGGGCTGATGACGGCGACAGAGATCAATCAGCTTAAGAGCGAGCCGGTCTTCATCCATGTCACGCCCAGCGCTCCGGTGAGCGAGAGCCGCTATGCGCCCCTCTACCGCACCGCGCCGGCCATCACCAAGAGCCCCACCTTGTTGATGGGCAATTACATTGCCGCCTCCATCGGGCTCTTGTTCGCCACACGCTACCTGAACGACCAGGTCCGTGCGCTGGACGTGCCTGAAGGATACGCCGACCGCGCGGCTGGAGCGGGTTTTCGCCGAGCATATCGATTGCTGCACCTACCGGTTGGATGCCTGGATGCAGGGCTATCTGCATGTCCAGCTGATGCAGATGCGTGGGATCACCGACGGCAGCAACGCGGCGCCGAAGCAGGGGCTGCATCTGGGCGCCTATGCCTGGTTGGAGAATGTGCGGCCGGAGAAAAAGGTGATGACGCCGGTGCACCTGCGCGGCGAGATCGACAAGGCGTTGAACCCGCCCGGCGCTCCGCCGCTGACATACGACAGCACGAATGAAGGCTATGTCCACGCGCCGTCGCTCAACCACGCGGTGGCGGCGGCGATCCTGCGCAACGGCTACATCTCCAACGCCAATCCGAA
>Ga0055540_1000817_pt1 | contig 21041 bp, 23 predicted proteins | sample AraplaCvi_mMS_r2_2_FD_55040 | JGI IMG/M metagenome (GOLD analysis project Ga0055540, IMG submission 55040) | Arabidopsis root microbial communities from North Carolina, USA - plate scrape MF_Cvi_mMS_r2 | ecosystem: Host-associated > Plants > Roots > Endosphere | place: USA: North Carolina
GCGCGCGGGGCTACTGAAGATGAAGAAGAGAAAGGGTCCGCCGCATGATGTGCCGTAGCGGGCCGCATAACCGCAGCCTGCTTCGCGCAGCACCCCCAAAGCAGCACCACGCCGTGCGGCACGCGGCCTAAGCTCAAGGCATCGAAAGCTTCCTTCGCTCTCGCTTCCATCGACACCGCCATGACGCATCCCACCGCATTGCCGCACCACGCCACGCTCGACGCCATCGACCGTGCCCACCTGATCCACCCTGTCTCGCCCTGGCGCACGCACGAGCAGCGCGGCCCCACCGTGCTGGCCTCGGCCCGCGGCGCGTGGCTCACCGATGCGAACGGGCATGAACTGCTCGACGCCTTCGCGGGCCTGTGGTGCGTGAACGTGGGCTACGGCCAGGAGAGCGTGGTGCAGGCCGCGGCCGAGCAGATGCGGCGCCTGCCCTACGCCACCGGCTACTTCCATTTCAGCAGCGAGCCGGCCATCCGCCTTGCGGAAAAGCTGGTGCAGATCACGCCCGCATCGCTGACGCGCGTGTATCTCACGCTCGGCGGCTCGGAGGCGGTCGATGCCGCCGTGCGCTTCATCGTGCAGTACTACAACGCCATCGGCAAGCCGTCGAAGAAGCAGTTCATCGCACTGGAGCGCGGCTACCACGGCTCCTCGTCGACCGGCGCGGGCCTCACGGCCTTGCCCGCCTTCCATCGCGGCTTCGACCTGCCGCTGCCCACGCAGCACTACATCCCGTCGCCCAACCCGTACCGCCATGCGGACGGCGCCGACCCGCAGGCCTTGATCGCCGCGTCGGTGGCCTCGCTGCGCGCCAAGGTGGCCGAGCTCGGCGCGGACAACGTGGCCGCCTTCTTCTGCGAGCCGATCCAGGGCTCGGGCGGCGTCATCGTGCCGCCCAAGGGCTGGCTCAAGGCCATGCGCGATGCCGCGCGCGAACTCGACATCCTCTTCGTCGTCGACGAGGTCATCACCGGCTTCGGCCGCACCGGTCCGATGTTCGCCTGCGAGGCCGAAGGCGTGGAGCCCGACCTGATGACCATGGCCAAGGGCCTGACCTCGGGCTACGTGCCGATGGGCGCGACGATGATGTCCGAGAAGGTCTACGCCGGCATCGCCGACGGTACGCCCGCGGGTGTGCCGGTCGGCCATGGCGCGACCTATTCGGCGCATCCGGTGAGCGCCGCGGTCGCGCTCGAGGTGCTGCGGCTGTACGAAGAGGGCGGCGTGCTCGCCAATGGCCAGCGCGGCGCGGCGCACTTCGCGGCCGGGCTCGATGCGCTGCGCGCGCATCCACTGGTGGGCGATGCGCGCCACCGAGGCCTGCTGGGCGCATTGGAACTGGTGAGCGACAAACAGGGCAAGCGCGGCTTCGATCCGGCGCTGGGCCTCGCGGACCGCATCTTTGCCGCGGGCTACCGCAACGGCCTGGTGTTCCGATCCTTCGGCGACCACATCCTCGGCTTTGCGCCGGCGCTGACCTTCACCGAGGATGAGTTCGCCCAGATGTTCGCGCGCCTGAAGAAGACGCTCGACGAGGTGCTGGATGCCGCCGACGTGCGCGCGGCCCTGGGGGCCTGAGCGGGCGGGAAAGCACTGCCCCGGGACCTCGCCGGCAAAGCAGAATCGGATCCTCTTTCGTTTTTTCAGGACTGCCATGTCTGAAGCTTTCAAGATCGACCGACTCGACCTGCGCATCCTGGCCCAGCTGCAGCAGAACGGGCGCATGACCAACGTCGACCTCGCGGATGCGGTCGGCCTGTCGCCCAGCCCCTGCCTGATCCGCGTGAAGCGGCTCGAGCAGGCCGGCTACATCGCCGGCTACGGCGCGCACCTGCGGCTCGAAAAGCTCGGCGACACGCTCACCGTGTTCACCGAAGTCACGCTGCAGGACCACCACCGCGAGGACTTCGTGCGCTTCGAGGCCGCGATCCGAGAGGTGGATGAGGTGCTCGAGTGCCACCTGGTGAGCGGCGGCTACGACTACCTGCTGCGTTTCCTGACGCGCGGCGTCAACCACTACCAGGAAGTGATCGAGGAACTGCTCGAACGCAACATCGGCATCTCGAAGTACTTCAGCTACATCGTCATCAAGTCGCCGTTCATCAAGACGCACTGCCCGATCGAACGGCTGTTTCCCCACCCGCGATGACTGGCGTTTTCGACTGCCCACGCCCGACAACCCTCGTCCAGATCCTCTCGCCCGCCGGCCCGCTTCGTGCGGCTCGCTCTGGACCGGGAACGGCGAACCCTGGCGGTTGATTTGCCAAAATTTGCCAAAAGGCTTAAGCTTCGCATATGAGCACCATGAACGTATCCCTGCCCGAAGCCATGAAGTCGTTCGTGGATGAGCAAGTGGTCGAACGTGGGTATGGCACGAGCAGTGAATATGTGCGCGAGCTCATCCGCAAGGACCAGCAGCGGCTTCAGCTGCGCAGTCTGTTGCTCCAAGGAGGCCTCTCGGCGCCCACCAGCAGGGCAGACAAGGCCTACTTCGATGGCTTGCGCGAGAGGGTTCGCAACGCGGGCAAAAAGGGCGCTAGGGCTGGCGGAAGGTGAAGGCGAAAGCAGTCGTTCCGCGGGAACAGGCGAACCGAGACATTGATGAAGCCATTGCCTACTACCTGAGAGAAGATGCGGCAGCTGCCGCAATGAATTTCATCGACGCGCTCGAAAAGGCCTACGACCACATCAGCCGGAATCCCGGAACGGGTTCTGCGAGCTATGCATATGAGCTCAGTCTGCCGGGGCTTCGTTTTTGGCCGTTGACTCGCTTTCCGTACCTGGTCTTCTACTTCGAACAGCCCGACTGCATCGACGTCTGGCGCCTCCTCCACGGCCAGCGCGACATACCTGCATGGATTCAGACGTAGGAAAACCATCGGGATCCAGCGCTTCAACCGAAGCCAACGAGATTCGGCTCGATGGTTAGCGATTTATCTGCCTGTCCTCACACCCGCAAAGTTGGCGGCATCAAACCGACCTGAAGTCACGCAACGTTCAAACTCTGGCTGGTGCTCGGCGCCGTCCTCGCGATGCTGCTTCTCCCTACTGCCGGCCATGCAGAGATCTACAAATGGGTGGATGCCAAAGGGGCCGACCGACAAATACGATCGTGAAGTCGCCCAGAACGACACCAAGGCTTTTTGCAATTCGCGCTAGGCGCCCGCGCTGACTGGCGGCCCTGCGCTGGCGTTCCTGTAGATGGTCGCGGCGATCAAGGCCGCGCCGGCAAGGCAAAGGGCCGCAAGCAAGATCAGCGCAGAACAGGCGCCTTGCGTAAAGGCCGCCACATCCGGATTCGAAAGCCCCGCACCGCTGCCTCCCAGAATCATGCGCTGCGAGCCGGAAGGAAGCTGTGCCAGCGCCACGCTCAGCGTCAGCGCCGTTCCCACCATGATGCCCGTGTTCTGCAGCGTCGACCGGACGCCGTTGGCGATGCCCCGGCGCTGGGGGACCACGCTCTGGAGGATCGATGCGTTGTTCGGCGTCACGAAGCTCCCGATGCCCAGGCCGAGCATCCAGAGGCACAGCGACAGCTGCACGGCGCCGATCATCGGTTGCAGCAGCGCCGCCAGCAGTGCCAAGGCGCAGGCTGCGAGCAGCATGCCGCCCACGCAGATGGATTCGGCCGCGAAGCGGCGAAGCAGGATGCCCGCCACCGGCGCAGCCATCAGCATGCCGAATGCCACCGGTGCGATGCGCAGGCCCGCCTGCGATGGCTGCAGGCCCGCGCAAGCCTGCAGATACACGGCCACCAGCAGCAGGGGAGCCGCCTGCGTCATCGACAGCAGCAGGATGGCCGCGTAGGCGGTGCGGCGTCCCGGGTCGCCGAACAGCGAGGGGTCGACCAGCGGGCTGGCCACGCGTCTCTGAACGCCGGAGAAGAGGGCGATGGCGCACAGCCCCGCGAGCATGAAGGTCCACACCGGCGTGCTGGTCCATCCGCGGGTACCGGCCATCGAGAGTGCATAGGTCACGCATCCGATGCCGACGAGGGAGAGAGCCGCGCCGGCCAGGTCGAAGCGCTCGGCCTGGACGAACGCGCTTGTTGGCAGGATCTTCCAGGACCACGCCAGCACGCCGAGCCCGATCGGCACGTTGAGCATGAAAAGAACGCGCCATCCCCACCACGAGACGACGAAGCCGCCCGCCAGCGGGCCCACGACCTGGGCCAGGGCCGCAACCATGGCGAGTACGCCGAGTGCCAGCCCCATCCTGCGGCGGCCGAAGGCATCGCTCACCAGTGCGCTGGCGTTGGCCATGACGCCGGCCGCACCGACGGCCTGGGCTATGCGGCTCGCCAACATCAGTTCGGCGGTGGGTGCGAAGGCGCATGCCGCACACGCCGCCACGAAAAGCCCCAGTCCTGCGAGGAAGAGCCGGCGCCGTCCCCAGAGATCGGCCAGCCGTCCGAAGCTGAGAATGCAGACGGTGCTGACCAGCATGTAGGACAGCAGGATCCAGCTCGCCTGCGCCGGCGAGGCGTGCAGGCTCCGCGCCACGGCAGGCAACGCGACATTGAGCGCACTGAGATTCAGGAAGCACAGCAGCGCGCCCGAACTGGCGGCCAGGAGCACCGCCCAGCCCGCCCGGTCGGCGTCGTCGTCGGCCATCATCGATTCAGTCTTCGCTCCTGAACCCCGAGGCCTTGACGATGGGGCGCCAGTACGCCCGGTCCTCCCTCATGATGCGCGTCACTTCGGCGCCGGGAAGCCCCGTGGCCTCGAGGCCCATGCGGTCGACCTGCGCGCGCACCTGCGGATTGCGCATGGCGGCGAGAAGGGCCGCTTCCAGTTTCGCGGCCACATCCTTCGGCGTGCCCGCCGGCACGAAGGCGGCATAGGCGGCGTTGGCGCGGTCGAAGGCGTCGTAGCCTGATTCCTTGATGGTCGGAACGTCGGGCAGCCAGCTCAATCGCCGGGTCCCTGCCACACCCAGGATCCGCAGCTTGCCCGCGCGGTGGAGCTCGAGCTGGCTGGCCAGCGCGTCGGCAGCGAACGGCACATGGCCTCCGATGAGGTCGGTCGCGAGCGGCGCACCGCCCTTGTAGGTGACCGGCGCGAGCGGCACGCCGATGGCCTTGGACAGCTGCAGCACGCTGAAGTGCAGTGCGCCGCCGAGGTTGGTCAACCCCACGCTCGCACCCGTGGGGTTCTTCCTGACCCAGGCGACATATTCGGGGAGTGTCTTGAACGGTTGGCCTGCGCCGGCCGAAAGGACGCTGGGCACGTTCGCCAGGTGCGCAATGGGGATGAAGTCCTTGTCGACGTCGTAGTTCAGCCGCGCATAGGTCATCGGAAAGAGGACGAAGGGCGGCGTCGCGCCCAACAGGATGGTGCGGCCGTCGGGCCGGGCGGCTTTGACGGCCTCGATGGAAATCCGGGTCGAGGCGCCGGGCCGGTTCTCCACCAGCACGGGCTCCTTGAGCGTGGTGCGCAAGTCCTCGGCCAGCGAACGCGCCAGGTTGTCGAGCGCGCCGCCCGGCGGAAAGCCGATGACCAGCCGGATGGGCGCATTGCTGTCGGCATGCGCAGCGGCGCCGATCAGTGCGATCGACGCACCGAGGAAAAGTGTCCTGAGAAACGAGGCCATGGTGGAGTACCTCCAAAGTTGTGGAATGGGAGCGGGAGAGGGGATCTAGAAGGCCAGGGCGGGCAGCGCGTTTGCCGGCCGGTGCGCGGCTTCGAAGGACGCCGCGGCCTGCAGCAGCTGCAGGTCCTCGCGGAACCGGCCGACGAGCTGCATGCCGATGGGCAGGCCATCGCGGCCCGCGCCGCACGGCAGGCTGATGGCGGGGTGGCCCGTGAGGTTGAAGGGCATGGTCCAGGGAAACCAGTTCGGCCGCACTTCGGCATGCGCCTCGCCATCGATCTCGATGCGGCCGAACAGGTCCTGGTCGATCGGCAGGGCCGTGCGCGAGAGCGTCGGCGTGAAGATGAAGTCGTGGCTCTCCAGCTGGGCCTGGACCTTGCGGAAGAGCGCGGTCCTGGCGAACATGGCCTGCTGGAAGGCGACCCCGTCGACGTGCTGCGCGAGTTCGAGCTGCTGCAGCAACGACGGGCTCAACTTGCCGGCATGGGCTGCGGCCAGCGGGGCGAAGCGGCCGCGCCAGCTGGTGTGGTTGATCACCCGCCACACCGGCTCGACGTCGTATCCGTCGCTCGACATCTCTTCGAGTTCCGCGCCCATCGAGCGCAATGTGGCCAGGGCGGCTTCGAAGGCGGCGGCGACGTCGGTGGAGATCGGACGCCCCTCGAGCGTCGCGCAGTAGAGGATCCGCTTGCCGCGCAGATCGCCGCCAGGCTGCAGGGCGTCGAAGTAGCGCTGCGCCGGCACGCCCACCGACCAGGGATCGGACCCGTGGGCGCCGGTCATGGCCTGCAGCATGAGCGCGGTGTCGGCCACGTTGCGCGTGGTGGGCGTCACGTAGGTGTAGTTGCCGAAAGCGTCCTGTACCTGACTGTGAGGCACCACGCCCAGGCTCTGCTTCAGGCCGACCACGCCGTTGCAGGCGGCGGGAATGCGGGTCGAGCCGCCGCCGTCGGTGGCGATGGCCAGCGGCGCGATGCCGGCCGCGATGGACGCGGCCGCGCCGCCGCTCGAGCCACCGCTGGTGCGCGTTCCATCCCAGGCGTTGCGGGTGCTGCCGAAAAGAGGAGCGTCGGTCAGGCACTTGGCGCCGAACTCGGAGGTGGTCGTCTTGCCGATGAGGATGGCCCCCGCCTGGCGCATGCGCGCCACGGCCACGGCGTCCTGCGTGGGAACGTGGTCACGATGCAGCAGGGAGCCGTAGGTCGTCCTGACGTTCGCGGTGTCGACGATGTCCTTCACCGTGAAAGGCAGGCCGTGCAGCAGGCCCAGTGCCTCGCCCCTCGTCACGGCACGTTCCGCCTCCCGGGCCTGCGCCATCGCCTGCTCGTGGCACAGCGTGATGAAGCAGTTGAGGTGCGGCTGCACGGTGTCGGCCCGGCGCAATACTTCTTCGACGATCTCCACCGGCGAGAGCTTTCGTTGCGCGACGAGCGTGCGCATGGTCGCGGCGGACATCTCGCAGATTTCGGACTTCGGAAGACGCGGAAACTTTTTCATGCGCAAATGATTGACGCACCGCACCATCGGGTCCAATACTGTTTTCTTGAAAAGGCATACGAGCAGCGTATGGCAGCACCAGACTTCAGAACGCTTCGCTACTTCGTGGCGGTCGCCGAGGAACGCAGCGTGGGCAAGGCGGCACGCCGGCTCAACATGGCCCAGCCGCCGCTGTCGGTCCACATCAAGAACCTGGAAGCGGCGGTGGGCACGCCGCTGTTCCGCAGGGCGGCGCGCGGCATGGAGATCACCGACGCCGGCAATGCGCTGTTCCAGCGTGCGAAGGAAGCGCTGCTGCTCGCCAACGAAGGCTTCGACGCGGCACGGGCGATCGGCTCGGGCCGCAGGGGCCGGCTCACGATCGGGACCATGGTCGTGCTGTCCTACCTGGTGCTCCCTCGCCTGGAGAACGCGCTGCGGGCGAAACTGCCGGATGTGGAAGTCCAGTACGTGGAACTGAACGCCCTCAACAACGTCTCGGCCCTCGTCGACTCGGACGTGTCGGTGGCGATCTGCATCCCGCCCGTGGCCCAGGCCGGCATCGCGGTCGAGCGCATCGGAACCCAGCCCTTGATGCTGGCCATGCATGCGGACTCGCCCCTGGCCCGCATGTCCAGCATTCCACTGGAGCGGCTCTCAGGCCTGCCCCTCATCGGGCTGCCTGTGCCGGATGGAGACGTCGACAAATCCGTCGTCGCCTCGATGCTTCGGCGGCACGGCGTCAGCATGCCGATCGCACAGCGGGTCGAGACCATGATGTCGGCGCTGGCGCTCGTGCTGGCGGGCAAGGGCGTGGCCATCCTGCCGGCCTGCGCCCGGATCGGCCGGCCTCCGGGCGTGGTGTTCAGGGCGCTTCGCAACGTCGATGCAAAGATGGACATCGCCGCCTGTTGGCGCAGCGATTGGCAGAGCCCGCTCATCGAGCCCTTCCTGGCCTGCGCGCGCGCCTCTGTGCGGCAAGCTGCCTAGCGGAGGCCGGGGGTCGAGGCGACAGCTGCATGCGTCGCCTCCGACTCGCGCTGGCCTGGCTGCTAGATGTGAAACGCCGCCAGCGCCCCCACCACAAGCCCCCCAGCCGCCACGCCGAACATCGCGCGCTCAAGCCACTTCTTCTTCGTCAGCAACGCAATGGCGGCCAGTGCGATCGACACCTGCAGCACGGTCGTCGCCTGGGCCCAGCGATGGTGCTGGTGCATCTGCTCTTCCGACTGGGCGTCCCATTGGCTCGCCTCGGCTTCCAGCTTCTTTGCGGCGGCCTGGATGTCGGTCTTCTCCTGCTCGTAGCGCGCCACCTTGAGCTGCCAGTCCTGCTTGCGGCCATCGTCGGTCGCGGTGTCGCGCGCAAATTCGGCCAAGGCCTGCTTGGTGCTTTTCGACTGGAAGTAATTCCACTGGTTCGACGCCTCGGTCTTCTTGATCGCGGCGTTGTTCTTGTAGAGGCCCGCGTTGGCCTGCGTGGCGCCGCCCATGTACGAGAAGATCGCGCCGACGGTGGCGATCACGGCGGTGCACACCGCGATCTTGCTCGTCATGCTCATGCCACCGGCTGCCGCGGCGTCCGCATGAGCGTGGCCGTCGCCATGACTACCGCCGGATGCCGCGTGTTCAAGTTCGTGGTCGTGCGGGCCGTGCACGTGAAAGCCGTGTCCTGACATGGGATCCTTGTTGAAATGGGTTTTCTCTGAACGCGTGCGAGTATGCCCGCCAGCAGACGAAAGCATTCATGCGCTGCGCGCGGGAATCGTTGCCTGCGCGTGCCGCCTTGTGCGCATTTGCGCGATGACCCCGGCGACCGCGGCCCTGGAGGCGAGGGATTGAATCGATTTGCGCTGTATTTGCTATAAAAATGACCGGACACGCAGCCGACTCCTTGATCCGTCGGCAGTGCCTCATTACATATACGGCATTCAGTTGTCGCGAAAATAGCGCTCTATTTGCTATAATTTGTGCCGGTATCGGCAATGCGTCAGGCAGGGTCCTGTTAGATTTCACATGAATTTTTATAGCAAATAAAGCATATGAACAGTCTGCCTGATCTTGGCCGCGCACTCGCGCAACTGCGCAAAGAGCGTGGCATGACCCAAAAGGAACTCGCCGCCTTGAGCGGCCTGGGCCAATCCACCCTTGCACGCTTCGAGACGGGCGGTGTCGCCGAGTTCGGCTCACGCAAACTGCTGCGTCTGCTGGAAGTGCTCGGCCACGAGATGAGCTACATGCCGATGAAGCGCAGCTTCACGCTCGATGACGCGCTGGCGGAGCGGCAACGCGCCTTCGCGCAGGACAGTGAAGCGCGCCGATGAAGCTGCACGTCTTCGTTCATGACAAGCCGGTGGCGACCCTGGAGTCTGCCGATGGTTTTCGCCACGTCATGGCCTATCACCCTGATGTCGAATCCACGCAGTTCGTCTCGCTGCTGATGCCTGCGCGGACGGAGTCCTATGCCTATCCCGACCTTCATCCCGTCTTTCGGATGAACCTGCCGGAGGGCTTCCTGCTGTCGATTCTGCAGGAGCAACTGGGGCCGCAGGTCGGTGCATCGCCGCTCAACCTGCTGTCGGTGGTGGGGCGCAACGCCATCGGGCGCGTGAAGGTCGCCATGCCCGGCGCCGATCCGACCCAGCCGCCCGTACCCTTCGAATTGAGGGAAATCTTGCGCGGCGACAACTCCGAGGCGGCCTTTGTCGACCTGGTGCGCCGATATGCCGTGTCCGGGGTGTCCGGCGTCGTCCCCAAGTTCCTGTCGCCGAACGCACTGACCGAGTACGGCAAAGGGACGCTGGCCACCGATCGGTACATCATCAAGGGGGCCACCGCCCGGCTCCCGGGCGTCGCGCTCAATGAACACCTGTGCATGGAAGTGTCGCGCCAGGCCGGCATTCCTTCCGCGATGACCGAAGTCTCCGAGGATGGCCAAGCGCTTGTGGTGCATCGCTTCGACTTCGACGAGGACGGCACCATGCGCAAAGGCATGGAAGACCTTTGCAGCCTGCTGTCGCTGCGGCCTGAAGAAAAGTACCAGTCGACCTGGGAGCGTGTGGTCGGCCGCATCAAGGATGTAGTGGATTCGCCGGCACAACAGAATGCGGCGCTGTCGCAACTGGCGGATCTGTTGCTGCTGACCTATGCGCTGCGCAACGCGGACTGCCACACCAAGAACATCGCGCTGCTCTACACGTCGCGCGAGAGCATCGCCTTGGCTCCCGTCTACGACATGTTGACCACGACGGTCTACGACGACTATGCGAAGAATCCGCCGGGTATGCCTGTCGAAGGGCGCAGCACCTGGATGCCGGGCAAGGCGCTGGAGCGGTTTCTGCAGACACGCTGCGGCGTGATGCCTGCGCAGACCAAAGAGCGTGTGGACCGCCTCTGCGAGTCCATCGTCCGCGTGACCCCGCAGGTGGTCGAGGCGGCCGGCCGCTATCCCGGATTCCGCGAGACGGGCAAGCGGATGCTGCATGCCTGGAACGCCGGAATGAACAGCCTGCGCCTGCAGAGGACCTGGAGCCTGCCGTCGCTGGACGTCGCGATCAAGCAGGCGCGTTTCTCGGATGCGAAGCCCGTGATATCGGCCCCGCGGGAAAAGATGGGCCGCTCGCCGCTCCTGGGAAAGCGCTGATGCCCCGCAGGAGGTCGCTGTGGCGCAATGGTCAGCGGCCCGCCTCGACGGCATCCGCCAGTTCGGCCAGCGTGCGGAAGTGGTAGTCGGGCTCGGTGTGTTTCGACTCGATGGTGCCGCCGGACCCCTTCTGCGCATGGCGGCGCTCGATCCAGCAGGTGGCGATGCCCAGCTGTTTGGAGATGCCGATGTCGTGATATTGGCTCTGCGCCACGTGCAGGTTGTCGGCCTGTTTATAGCCCCAGGCGCCTTCGAAGCGGCCGCGCGCGTAGGCGAAGTAGCGCGCGTCGGGCTTTTCGCACAGCGCGTCGTCGCAGCTCAGCAGCATGTCGAAGGGCGAGCCCAGCGTCTTGTCGAAATGGGCCAGCGCCCATTGCTGCGCGTTGGTCATCGTGACCAGCTTGAAACGCGTGCGCAGCCGCTTCAATGCCTCCACCGAGTCCGGGAAGGCCGGCCACTGCGCCACCGAATCGCGCAGGCCGCGGGCCAGCGCATCGCTGTCGGGCAGGCCCAGCGCGGGCGAGATGGCGTGCCAGCAGCGCTCCAGGTCATCGGGGTACCAGCCGGCCTGGCCGTCGGCGCGTGCCCGGCGGTAGGCGGCCAGGAATTCGTCGTCGCTCACGCGGGCATCGGGCACCGCCGAGCGGAGGTAGGCGAGCATGCCGCCCTCGAAATCGATCAACGTGCCGACGACGTCGAAAGTGAGAACCTTGAAATCCTGCAGGGACATGGGAACAGCTCCAATCGAAATGGAAAAGGCGCGCAGCGGCGAAGAGACGACGACGGATGTCGTTCCACACGAGCATAGGAGCCTCGCTGTTCCCTTTCAGATCGAAGTGGGCATGCGAATCGGCATGTGATTCCGCAATCGGTGCCGTGGCGGCATCTTGTTTCGCCATGCCGGTGCCCGCCCTCCGGACCGGGCAGCCGCTCAGCGCGTCATCGTTCTCGCCAGCGTCTTCTGCGGCAGGTTGGCGCCGTGCGCCCGGAGCTTTTCGACCAGCACCTGCGTGTCGAGGTCGCAGGCCGGCTCGCCACTCGCGATCGACTGCGCGGCGGCGGTGCCCACGGCCTGTCCCATCATGTAGGCGGCCGATTGGGCGCGGATCGACCCATGCACCTTGGTGTCGCTCGAGTGGCAGCGCCCCGCCACCCACAGGTTCTGCGAGCCGCGCGGCACCAGGATGCTGTACGGGATGCCCACGCTGTTGCCGCGGCCCAGGTTGTCCTTGCCGCCGAAGTCGCGCAGGAAACGCTCGTACTCGGCCTTGGAGGTGTCGGTGGGGTGGACGTCCGTGGGACGGTTGTAGACCGCGATCTGGTCTGGAAACTGCCGCCGGTTGCGGAAGTCCTCGATGCCCAGCTCGAACTCGCCGACGATGCGCCGCGAATCGCGCACGCCCATCACCGGCGCGGTGGTCAGCAGCTCGAGGTCGGCGCAGCCGGGCACGTACTTGCGAAAGAACTCCAGATATTCCACCGCCAGCTTGCGCCCGAAAACCATGCCGTCCGACAGGCTGCGGTTGGACAGCGGATTCAGGTTGAACACATGGCCCGCATTCAGGCTGGCCGTGCGCTCGCCGATCTTGTTCATGCCTGGCATGAAGAGGTCGGCCTGCGTGAAGTGGCCGTCCGCGATGGCTCGTTCCAGCAGCTCGGTCTTGGTGCGGGCCTTGGCCGCGTCGATGCCGCGCCAGTCGTCGCCGTAGGCCGGATCGTCCCAGCGCATGCCGCCGAAGAGCGAGCACAGCGTGCTCGGCGCGACGGTGTCCGTGTCGCGCAGTACGACCTTGCATTCGGCGCCCGCGAGCGCGGCCAGCGCGGCGTCGCCGGTTGCGTCCACGAAGGTTTGCGCCCGCACGTAGCGCAGGCCCTCGACATTGCTGAGCACCACGCCGCGCACGCGCCCGTCCTGCACGTCCGCTTCGATCAGCCGCGTGAAGAAGCGCAGCTCGACACCGGCCTCGACCGCGAAGTCGTCGAGGATGCGCTTCAGGTGCTCGGGCTTGAAGGGCACCCAGCGATTGAGCTGGCCGTCCAGGAATTCGCGAACCACGTGCGGGCCGAAGGCCTTCTGGCGCCACATCGTCTCCAGCAGCTCCTTCATGAAGCCGCCGACCAGCATGCGCTCGCCGTCGGACACCGGGCCGAAGGACGCGACCAGGCCCGACGTGCCCATGCCGCCCAGGCAGCCGGTGGCCTCGACCAGCAGGGTCTTCAGGCCCAGCCGGGCCGCGCACACGGCCGCGGCCGTGCCGGCGGGGCCGCCGCCGGCCACCACCAGGTCGTAGCTGTCGTCCACGGGGATGGTGCGGCTGAAGGAATATTCGGACGGAGAGATCATGGGCTGGGTCATCGCTGGAGGAGTTCTGTGGGCTCAGTTGGATGGCTTGTTGAGCGGCCTGGAGATCTCGGCAAAGCGCCGCATCTCGGACTGGATGAAGGCCTGGAACTCGTCCGGCCCTTGCGGCCTGACCTCGATGCCCATGTCGGCCATCGCCTTGGCCACGTCGGCGGTCGCCAGCACGGCAAGGATGTCGTCGGCCAGCCTGGCCGTCACCGCGCGCGGCACGCCGGCCGGCGCGGCAAAGCCGGCCCAGTTCACGGCTTCGAAGCCCGGCAGCGTCTCGGCGATGGCGGGCCACTGCGGATAGAGCGGGCTGCGTTCCTTGCTGGTCACGCCAAGCACCTTGAGCTGCCCCGACCGGATGAAGCTTTCCGCGGAGGACGCCACCGAGAAGCCGAGCGGGATCTGCTTGCCGATCATGTCGGTGTACATCTTGGCCGCGCCGTTGTAGGGCACGTGCTGAAGCTGGATGCCCGCCATGTGGTTGAGCATCTCGCCGGCCAGCTGCGCGGAGGTGCCGATGCCGTTCGATGCGAACGACAGCGTCCCCGGGTTCTTCCTGGCCATGGCGATCAGCTCGCGCACGTTGTCGGCGCCGAAGTCGGCCGGCGCCACGAGGACGACGGTGAAATAGCCGACACGCGCGATCGGCCCGAGATCCCGGGCCGCGTCGTAGGGCAGGTCCTTGCGCTGGGCGGCATTGATGCTGAGCGAGCTTCCGAGCAGGGCGAAGGTGTGGCCATCGGGCGCGGCACGCGCGGTCGCGAGCGTTCCGATCACCACGCCGCCGCCCGGCTTGTTCTCCACCACCACGGACTGCTTCCACCGGGCTTCCAGCGCCTGCGCGAAGATCCGCGCCAGCCGGTCGGCCGCACCGCCCGGGGGCTGCGGAACGATCAGCTTGACGGGCCGGGTCGGAAACTCCTGGGCGTGCGCCACCCGGGTCCGCGCCAGCGCGCCCAGCAATGCGGCCTGCAGCAGGCGCCGGCGAGACAGCCGTCCGTCCTCGTGTGCATTCATCTTTCTTTGTCTCTGGTCTTGTCGGAGTGCCTTCATTGTTGTGAGGCCTGCTCGGCCCCGCAAATGAAAAGAATTGGCGAGGGCTTAACCTTTGGTTATGCACCCGCCGATCCTCGTCCGGTGGCATGCGACGGAGAATCCAGGCATGAACCTGCGCCACATGGAAGTTTTTCGCGCCGTGATGCTCACGGGCGGCGTCGTCGGCGCCGCCGAACTGCTGCATGTTTCGCAGCCGGCCGTAAGCAAGCTGCTCGGGCAGATCGCGCGCCAGACCGGCCTGACCCTGTTCGAGCGGATCAAGGGCCGGCTGATCCCGACCCCCGAGGCCTATCTGCTGCACCAGGAGATCGAGATCCTGTGGCGCGGCGTGGACCGGGTGCGCGACGTCACGCGCAGCCTGGCGCAGCCCGACACCGGCATGCTGCGCATCGCGGTGTCCGCCAGTCTTGCGCCTTACCTGGTGCCACAGGCCATGGCGCTTCTCCATGCGCAATACCCGCGGCTCAAGTGCCGGGTCGAGGTGCTCGTCGCGCCGATCATGGTCGATGCACTGCTCGATCGCTCGATGGACCTGGCGATCGGCCTGCTGCCCAACGACCATCCGAACCTCATTGTCGTCAAGCGCTACCAGTGCACGCTCGCCTGCGTCATGCGCAGCGACCATCCCGTCGCCGGGCGCAAGATCGTCCGTCCGGCGGACCTGCGAGGCCACCGCATCATCACGTCCCCCGAAAGCAGCGCCTACGGCCGCAGCCTGCACCGGGCCTACGGCAAGGAAGCCGAGGAACTCCACCTGGATGTCGAGGTGCGTTCGTCGACGACCGCCTGCTGGTTCGCGCAGGCCGGCGTCGGCATCGCGGTGGTGGACCGCGCGGCCATCGCGGGGCAGACCTTCCATGGCCTCGCGGTGCGGCCCTTCAGCAGCAGCGAGCGGCTCGACATCCACGTCATCCGCAACCGGTACCGCCCGATGTCGGTCGTGCAGCGCGCCTTCTGCGAGGCTTTCGACAAGGTCTGGACTCGGACGCCGGGCCTGGGCGGGCGGGCCCTCAGCCGGCCGCGCGCTCGTCCGGAAGCTTCGCGATCACCTTGATCTCGAACTGGAAGCCGTAGAGCCAGGTCACGCCGATGCCCGTCAGTGTCGGGTGCGGCGCTTCGCCCCAATATTCTGCGACCACCTTCCAGATGGTCTCGAACTTCGATTCGGGGTCGACGATGAAGACCGTCACGTCGACCACGTCGTCGAAGCTGCATCCCGCTGCCGAGAGGATCGCGTTGAGGTTCTCGAACGCGAGCCGGACCTGCGCCTCCAGGTCGGGCTCGGGCGAACCGTCGGACCGGCTGCCGACCTGCCCCGACACGAAGAGAAAACCGTTGGAGCGGATGGCGGGCGAATAGCGGTTGCGCTCGTAGAGCGCCTGGCGGCCGGCGGGAAAGACAACGTTGCGTGCGGACATGGATCGGCTTTCTTTCTTGAAAAGGGAGGTTGTGATCGGTGGACGCTAGAGTGCGCGGCTGGCTCTGAGGAATACTCCGCTGGACTCAAACGCGGCTAACCTATCGATTTCCAAAAGCCATCCAATGAGTCGCAATCGGATAGCCTTGGACTGAGTTGTTTCAATGATCTCGACGCCACGCTGAATAGTGTGTTGGACTGATTTTCCTTGTTGTCGCGCTGGTGCAGCCATCTTTTTACGTGTCTCTTCTATCTCGAGAGGGAGCTTAAGCGTCAGCGATATGTCGATTCCCCGACCACCAGTTGCAGGCGGTGGCAATGGAAGACTGCGAGGGGTTCGAAAGAGGAAGTGAGGATGGGTTCTTCCGGACACAACTCGTCTGCGCGCAAGCAACTTTTGTTCGTGGCGTCCAATAGATCCCACAAATCCGTATCGAACCCATTTGCTCCGAGGAGCCATTTCTCGTGCCGACGCAGACGCTGCAAGACAACGGTGATTCATTTGAGGTATCAGTTCGCAAAGCTGCCACAGGCTCGCGAGTCGTTCTTTTCTCAGTCGGATCGGGCGGTCAGCCGGAACGGCTCTCCACGCTCCTGGACGCCTTGACTGAATCTGGTTGCACGGTTGTTGCCCCACATTTCGAGCGACTTGCTTCGACGACCCCGACAGAGGAGGAACTGGCCCTCCGGGCAAGACGCCTCGCCCTTGCACTGGACGCATTCGTTGAGCCCTCCGCAAAAGCGATAGGCGTGGGGCATTCGATCGGTGCTGCCATCCTCGTTGCAATGGCTGGCGCTCAACTGTGGTTAGGGCCAGGTCGGCGCGTCAGCATCGCACCGGACCGTCGCTTGGCTCGCCTGGCCCTTTTGGCGCCGCCAACCGGCTTCTTTCAAGCTCCGGCCGCACTTGATGCCGTGCGAATTCCAGTTCTGGCGTGGGTGGGGTCGGCAGACAGCATCACGCCGCCAATCCAAACAGAATGGCTTGCAAGTGCCATGCACGATTGGAACATCGTGGATGTCCGCATCACCGAAGGGGCTGGCCATTTCTCGTTCATGGACGTCCCGCCGCCGCACAGTACGGATCCACTTCCCAACAAGCAAGCGTTTCTGCGAGAGTATTCCCATGAGATCTGCAAGTTCGTGAGAGCCGCCAAGAGAGCGAACTAGCAGCAGTGGCGTGTGTGTCTCTGCGGCCTGCGTCCTCCGTCGAGCACAAGAGCCGCATTGGTGCCTTGGCTGGCTCGAAAGACGGCGATGGGCCCGAAGCTCCGGCCGTCGCAACCGGCTACATTCGGCTGCGGATTCAACCGGTCGATGCAACACACTGACTGAACATTTCAGCCGGTGTCCGATAGCCAAGCGTCTTCCTCGGCCGCTCGCGGAAGCGTTTGGCTGTGGCATTTATCGGGTCGTGACAGAGCTCGGGCCCGCCGGGTCGAGGGCTTGACGGCAGCGACGCCCAAACGCCAGGATGTCAGCGCCGCGCTAGGCTCACAGCGTTTTCTCGATCAGCGCCCCCTTGAAGAGCACCGGCCCGGTCGGACCGCCCTCGCCGGGCACGCCGCCGCGCGGCTCGAGGCTCACGGCCAGGGCCGGCACCGCACGCATATCGGCCTCGTGCGCAGGTAGGCTCAGGGTCCGGTCGCGGCCCAGCACACCGAGCGAGCGCGGCGCGCCGCCCGTTGGCAGGGCCCACAGCTGCAGCGATTTGTCCTCGTCCTCGCGGTAGCTGCCGAGGCGCTGCAGCAGCAGCCGCTGCTTCTTCGGATCGAAGGTCACCAGCATGGATGCGCTGGCCGAGTCATCCGACAGCACTGCCACGTACTGCTCGGCCGGCGCGTTGCGCAGCTGCTCGCCAAACCGGAGCCCGACCACCGTGGCAATCACGGCCGCCGCGACGCCGGCGGCCGCCGCGCCACGCCACAGCGCGAGGTTGCGCAGCCAGCCGCCGCGCGCCGGTACCGATGCCGGTGCCGCAGCGGCGATGCGCTGGCGTCCGATGGCCTGCTGCTGTTGCTCGGCCGCGATCAGATTGCGGATACGTGTCCAGACGACAGGGTCGGGCGCCACGGGTTGCTGCAATTCCGCCATGCTGGCCAGGCGGCTCTGCCAAGCCAGCGCGGCGGCGCGCACCGGCGCCTGCTCGCGCGCCAAGGTCTCGAAGCGGCGGCGCGCGGCAGCGCGCAGCGTGCCCAGCGCATAGCTTGCGGCCAGTAGTTCCAGCAGTTCGGGATGGGCGGAAAACTTCATGGCGATGCCCCTCTCATGTGAACTGCTGCATGCAGCTGCGCAGCTTCTCGAGCCCGCGCCGGATCCAGGTCTTGACCGTGCCCAGCGGCAGCTTGAGTTGCCCGGCCAGCTCGCTGTGGCTGAGCTCGCGCAGGTAGGCCAGGCTCAGCACCTCGCGCTGGCCGTCCTCGAGCCGGCTCAGGCACTGGTGCAGCGCCCAGGCCTGTTCGCTGGCATCGGTGGTGTCCATCGGGTTCGCGGCGCTGGATTCGAATGTCTCGGCCATCTGCTCGTCGAACTCCTGCGTCAAATGCGCCCGGTCGGCGCTGCGGCGCCGCAACAAGTCAAGCGATCGGCTGCGCACGATCAGTCCCATCCAGGCCAGCGGCGGGCTCAGCGTGCTGCGGTAGTCGCCGGCTACGCGCCAGATCGTGAGGAAGGACTCCTGCAGTACGTCCTCGGCCCATTCGCGCTGGCGCAGCACGCGCATCGCCAAGCCGAATAGCTTGGGCGAGGTCCGCTCGTAGAGCAGGCGCAGCGCGTTTTCGTCCCGGCGGCCTACAAGGTCGATGAGTGCCATCAGTTCGGCGTCGGGGCTGGAGTCGGGCATGGGCGGATTGTGGCGCATCGGTTGTCACAAGGAGCCATACGACGCAGAACGGCGAACGGATTCAGCGTGCACCGGAAAGTTGAATCCGATCGGGACCGCGCTGCGTAGAGGGACGGGGCCGCGCGTTCGCGAACGAACCAGAGCGACCGCCGGGTCATCCCGCATCACAACCCTGAAAGGCAAATCATGACGATCCTTCACACCCTCGGCGTTCTCGCCGCCGCCATCAGCCTGGCCGCATGCGCGGGCACCGGCATGAACAAGTCGATGGTCTATTCGCAAGCCGGCCTGCCGGACGCGGTCATGGTGCCCGCCGGCCATCGCGTCGCATTGGAAACCGTGGGCGCCGGCGACATCACCTACGAATGCCGCGCCAAGGCGAACGCACCCGGACAGCACGAATGGGTCTTCGTGGGGCCCGATGCCAAGCTGATGGACCGCAGCGGCAAGCAGATCGGCAAGTACTTCGGGCCGCCGGCCACCTGGGAGAGCATGGACGGCTCGAAGCTTACGGGCGCGCAGGTCGCCGTCGCACCGAACGGCAACGGCAACATTCCCTACCAGCTCGTGAAGGCCAACCCGGCCATGGGCAATGGCGCCATGCAGGGCGTCAGCTATATCCAGCGCGTCGCGACGCGGGGCGGCACGGCGCCGGCGATGGCCTGCGGCGCGTCCTCAATGGGCCAGAAGCAGGTGGTCCAGTACCAGGCCGACTACATCTTCTACCGGCCCATGTAGCAAGCCCCAGCGCAGGCTGCGGGTGCAGGACGACTTCGCTTCGTCCTTGCACCGGCTCTCCTTGCTTACTTGGGCAGCAGTACCTTGTCGACCACGTGGATCACGCCGTTCGACTGGTAGACATCGGCGGTGCTCACGGTGGCCCAGCCGCCCTTCTCGTCGCCGACCATGATCTTGCCGCCGCTCTCCTTGGCGGTGAGCGTGCCGCCGGCCGCGGTCTTCAGTGTGGCCATGCCCTTGCCGTCCATGATCTGGCCGCCCAGTGCGGCGGCGTCGAGCTTGCCGGGCACCACGTGGTAGGTCAGCACGGCGGCCAGCTTGGCCTTGTTCTCGGGTTTGAGCAGCGAGTCGACGGTGCCGGCAGGCAGGGCAGCGAAGGCCGCGTTCGTCGGCGCGAACACCGTGAACGGACCTGGGCCCTTAAGGGTCTCGACCAGGCCGGCTGCCTTGACCGCGGCGACCAAGGTGGTGTGGTCCTTCGAATTGACGGCGTTGTCGATGATGTCCTTGGTCGCGAGCATCGGCGCACCGCCGACCATGACCTGCGCGGAGACAAGGGTGGACCCGGCCGCGATGGCAACGGCCAGGGTGATGGAGGCAAGGCGGTGGAATTGGTTGCGCATGATGGAAGGCTCCTGTGGTTTGAACCGATGCCGGAATGGCGGCGGCAACTGTCCATACGGCAGCCGTGCCCGATCGGATTCGCGGAGCCCTATTTGTTTTCGGTGTCTCCTTGCTACGCCTGCCGCATCGCGGATGATCATGGGCACCGCGCGCGGATCGGGTATTGCGCCGAAGCCTTGGGATGAGGTGCAGCCGAACGCGGAATGGGCGTGAGCGACAGGTGGGTCGACGTGATCGGCGACAACGTCGATTGCGTGCCGCGCGGCGGCGGGCTCGCCGATTCATCGCTGACGGCGCGCCGCGTGGGCGAGCTGCGGTTCGGCGTCTACGCGGCGCCGTGCTACCTGGAGCGCGCCGAAACGCCGGTGCACCAGAGCGAGATCGAAGACGCCCGCCACCGCATCGCGGGCTACCTGAGCACGCGCAGCGGCAAGGTCGCCGCACTGCGCACGCAGCGGGGCGCCGAGCACATCGAACTGCAGGGCCGCCATGTGGTCGCGGTCGACGACGGCAATGCCTACCTCGCGGCCGGCGTGGCGGGCATGGGCATCCTCTGGCTGCCGCACTACATGGCCGCGCCCCACCTGGCCCAGCGCGAAGCTGCGGGTGTTCATCGACTGGATCGACGAGCTGATGGCGCGCCATGCGCCGATTGCGGCGCTGGGGAAGGCGTGAATCACTCCGGTGACCGGTCGCGCCACGCCTTCAGGATCATCGTCTCGATGTCATGCACTTCGCGCCCGACCGCCGCAGCCACGGCTTCCCGGTACGGCGGCATGTTCGTGCATTCGAGCACGATGCGCTCGACGCAGGGGAAGGCCTGCACCAGGTGCACGGCCGCGTCGACGACATTGCGCTGCGCCTCAGCCAGGTCGAGCACGGTGTCGTTGTCCAGGATGCGGCGATGGAATTCGCAGCCCGGGCGCACGCCCATGACCGGCGTTCCCGCGGGCACGCCGGCAGCCTGCAGGATCTGCGGCGTCAGCGATTGCGCGTCGAAGGTGACGATGCCCGGCTGGACGCAGTGCCGCACCTGCAGCAAGCTCGAGGTCAGCACCGGCACGGGTACCGCCTGGGAAAGAACCTCCTGATAGGCGGCCAGGAAGCCGCAGCTGGTGGTGATCATCGACGCACCTTCCGCCACCAGCCGCACCGCGGCATCGACGAAGGGCTGGACCAGGCGCGGATCGGCTTCTTCGACGATGCGCCTGGGTGACGCACCTTCCACCGTGAGAAAGCGCACCGGAATGCCGGCCCGCGCATAGGTCTGCGGATTGCCGACATCGCCCGGCGGCCGCGG
>Ga0055540_1000820_pt1 | contig 20935 bp, 22 predicted proteins | sample AraplaCvi_mMS_r2_2_FD_55040 | JGI IMG/M metagenome (GOLD analysis project Ga0055540, IMG submission 55040) | Arabidopsis root microbial communities from North Carolina, USA - plate scrape MF_Cvi_mMS_r2 | ecosystem: Host-associated > Plants > Roots > Endosphere | place: USA: North Carolina
AAGACCGCCGAGAAATTGGCGACGGCGATCGACCAGGACGGACCCAAACCCGACGACAAGGAACGCGCGAGGAAACGGTTCCTACGGTTGGGCCCGCAGCAGGCCGACGGCATGTCCAGGCTGTCCGGGCTGCTGGACCCGGAACCCCGGGCCACGATCGAGCCGATCCTGGCCAAGTTCGGCGCCCCCGGGATGTGCAACCCCGCCGACCACGAACCGCGAACCTCCGGGACACCGTCCCAAGAGCAGATCGACTCCGACGACCGCACGGCCGTCCAGCGCAACCACGACGCGTTGATTGCCCTCGGGCGGACTGCCCTGTCCTCGGGTGAGTTGGGTCAGCACAACGGGTTACCGGTCACCGTCATCGTCACCACCACGTTGCAGGACCTCGAAGCCGGCGCCGGGTCGGGGGTGACCGGGGGTGGGTCGCTGCTGCCGATGGCGGATCTGATCCGGATGGCCTCCCACGCCCACCATTACCTGGCGGTGTTCGACAAGCACACCAACGAAGCCCTCTACCTCGGCCGCACCAAACGGTTGGCGTCGGTCGGGCAGCGCATCGTCCTGCACGCCCGCGACCGGGGCTGCACCAAACCCGGCTGCTCGGTTCCGGGGTATGGCACTCAGGTGCACCACATGACCGGGTGGGCCCGCAACGGGCTCACCGACGTCGATGCCGTCACCCTGGCCTGCGGTGGGGACAACCGCCTGGCCGAAAACGGGTGGACCGTCCAACTCAAGGACGGAGTGGTGCAATGGATCCCACCCCCGGAGCTGGACGTGGGCCAAGCCCGCGTCAACTACCTCCACCACCCCGAACGCCTCCTCACACCCGACGACGAGAGCGCCGCCTGAGGGTGCCTACGCAGGCGGCCGTCGGACCCACGGTCGGCGTGAGGAGTCGGTGCCGCGGCGAATCGCGCGGGAGCCGCCGACCGGATACGACGGTTGGCCCGAGGATCCGTCGCGCACCGCAGCGACGGCGACCCGCGACTGCAGAGTGGTGCCAGGGGGCGTGTCACCGTGCGGTCGGGCGCATGCTCGAGGGGGCGGGGTCTGGCGGAAGGATCCCATGCCGATAATCGACCCGTGTCGGTACCGATGATCGCGATCTATCTGCTGCTCGCCGTGGCCGTCGCGGAGGCCTGCGGCGTGGCGGTCCTGTGGCGGCGGGTGAAGAAGCGCGACGAGGAACTGGCCGAGCTGCAGCGTCGCCTCGACACTCGCACCAATCTGCTCACCGGCGGACGCGAGGCCGTCAAGACCGTCTGGCAGACCGCGAACATCCTGCGCAGAGAAGGATTCGGCGCCGCCGTCCGATCCAACATCGAAGACCTCGCCGACTGGGCCGAGGTCGAACGCCCCGACCTCGCCAGGCTGACCCCCAACGGTCGGGTCGCCATCGTGTTCTCCGACATCGAGGGGTCCACCGCACTCAACGAACGCATCGGCGACCGGGCCTTCGTGCGCCTCATCGACCGTCACGACAAGATGGTGAGCCGCCTGGTCAAGCGCCACTCGGGCTATGTCGTCAAGAGCCAGGGCGACGGGTTCATGATCGCCTTCGCCCAGCCGGAGCAGGCCGTGTGGTGCAGCATGGACCTGCAGCGTCAACTCGCCAAGCGGCCCAACGGGATTCGAGTGCGGATCGGCATTCATGCCGGCAAGTCGGTGCGCCGCGGCGACGACCTTTTCGGTCGCAACGTGGCCTTTGCCGCCCGTGTCGCCGCGGCGGCCCAGGGCGGCGAGATCCTGATCAGCGAATCCGTCCGCGACGCCCTCGGCGACGACGTCACCGTCGACGAGGGGCGGGACGCCGAGCTCAAGGGCTTCACCGGCACCCACCGCCTGTACTCGGTGGCCGTCTGAGGCGACTACTCGCCTGCGCCGGACTCCGCCAGTCGCTGGTGCAGCTTGGCCCGAATGTCCTCGGGCGTGTACGCCCGCCGCTTGCGCTGATCCCGNGCGACCAACGCGCCACCGGCCACCACCCCGGCGACACCGGCCAGCCCGACCCACTTCCAGATGCCTCGCATCGCCACAGTCTGCCTAAGCTGCCCTGGTGAACGCGAACACGGTGACGCTCGAACGGGCCTTGGCCGAGACACGCACCGGCGACATCTGGCTGTTCCGCGGCGACTCCGGCCCCGACCGCGCGATCCAGACCATGACCAACGCGCCCGTCAACCACGTCGGCATGACGGTGGCCGTCGACGATCTCCCCCCGCTGATCTGGCACGCCGAACTCGGCGACAAACTCGAATGCCTTTGGAGCGGCGGCCGACACCGCGGCGTGCAGCTCAACGATCTGCGCCAGGCCGTCGAACGGTGGATGCTGACCTACGAGCAACGCTGCTGGTTGCGTCAGATGACCCCGTACGCGACCCGCCAACAGGAGGACGACCTCCTTCGGGTGATCGCCCGGATGGACGGCACCGCCTTCCCGACGACGGCCAAGCTCACCGCACGCTGGTTCCGCGGCCGGGTGCCCACCCTGCACGACTGGACCAAGGGCATCCCGATCCTCGACGACCGGGTGCAGCGGATGACCGGGCGCAAGCGCGAACGACGTCAGAAGCTGGGGCTGGAAACCGCGTACTGCGCGGAGACAGTGGCCGTGACTTATCAGGAGATGGGTCTGCTGGGCACCGACAAGGACACCAACTGGTTCGACCCCGGCAAGTTCTGGAGTGGCGACACCCTGCCCCTCGCCCCGGGTTACGACCTTGGTGACGAGATNTCGGTCGTCCTCTGACCNNCGGCGCCGTACCGTAGCGTCGAGGCATGTACCGAACCGTCGCGGTGTTGGCCGCCATAGGGGTCGCACTCGCGGGGTGCGCGGGGATCGGCGACGAATCCACCACCTGTCACGACTTCACCGGGATGAGCCAGGACACCCGCAGCGCCACCATCGCCAACGTCCTCAAGGCGCGCAACGGCCGCAACGCCTCCACCTCCGACGTCGCGGCACGCGTGGCGACCACGCTCGACTTCTGCGGCAAGGACGCCAACCGCGACAAGACCGTCGGCGACGTCAGCTGACCCGCAGCGCCGTCGACAGCGCGCGCACCACCGAGTGCTTGCCGAGGTCGACCTTGAAACCGTTCTGGCTCAGGGGTCGAGCNCCCGCCATGATCCGCTCCGCCGCCCGCCGGAAGACGGCGTCTGTCGGCGGCTGGCCGATCAGCCCGGCCTCGGCGTCGGCGACGCGCCACGGCATCGGGGCGACCCCGCCCAACGCCACGGCGGCGGCGGTGATGACGCCGTCCTCGACGCGCAACCCGGCGGCGACGGACACCAACGCGAACGCGTAACTGTGCCGATCGCGGACCTTGAGATACCAGGAGTGCTCGGCGAACGGCGACGGCGGAAGCTCGATGCCGACGATGAACTCCGCCGAGTGAAGGGTGTTGTCCCGCTGCGGTTCGTCGCCGGGCGGACGGAAGAACTCCGACAGGGGGATGTCTCGTCGGCCGTCGGGTCCCCGCACCGTGACCGTCGCCTCGAGGATGGCCAGGGCGACGGCCATGTCGGACGGATGGATCGCGACGCAGGACTCGCTGACCTCGAAGAGGGCGTGCTCGCGGTTGAAGCCGTCCTTCGCCGCGCAGCCAGAGCCGGGGTTGCGCTTGTTGCATTGCGCGAAGGCGGTTTCCATGAAGTACGGGCAGCGGGTCCGTTGCATGAGGTTGCCACCGACGGTTGCCATGTTGCGCAGTTGGGTGGTCGCACCCGAGAGGATCGCCTGCGACAGCACCGGATACCGCGTNCGGATCGACGGGTGNTTGGCCAGCGCGCTGTTGGTGACGCCCGACCCGATGAGCACACCGCCGGATTCGGTGTCGCCGACCTCGCCCAACCCCAGGCGCCGAACGTCGACGAGCGCCGGCGGCGTCTCGACGCCACCCTTCATCAAGTCCAGCAGATTCGTCCCGCCGGCGTAGTACTTGCCACCGGTCGCGACGACGCGGTCGACGGCGCCCTCGACGGAGGTGGCATGCTCGAAGTCGAAGGTCTTCACGGCCTCTCCTCCGCCACGCCCGCGATGGCCTCGACGATGTTGGCGTACGCTCCGCAGCGGCAGATGTTTCCCGCCATGCGTTCGCGAATCTCGTCGTGGGACAGCACCTTCGGGCCGTGACACACCGTCGCGCGGCCCGCCTCGAACGAGGCCGTCGACAGGTCACCCCTGGCGTGTTCGCCGAGCATGGCGTGTGCCGAGGAGATCTGGCCCGAGGTGCAGAAGCCGCATTGGAAGCCGTCGCAGTCGACGAATGCCTTCTGCAGCGGATGCAGGTGGTCGCCGTCGGCGATTCCCTCGACGGTGAGGACCTCGCTGCCGTCGACCGATGCCGCCAGTGTCAGGCAGCTGACGACGCGCTCTCCGTCGACCGAGACCGTGCACGCGCCACAGAGACCGTGGTCGCAGCCCTTCTTGGTGCCGGTGAGGTGCAACGTCTCCCGGAGCACGTCGAGCAGCGTCGACCTGACGTCGGCGGCCACGGTGCGCGACTCACCGTTGACGACGAGCGTGACGTCTCTCATGGGGTGCCTCCGTCGGCGTCGAACGGTGTCATCAACTGCTCCAAGGTGATTGGCAAGTCACGCAGCCGTTTGCCGGTGGCGTGGAAGATGGCATTCGAGATGGCGGCGGGCACACCGCAGGTGCCGATCTCGCCGATTCCCCGCACCCCGACGGGGTCGAGACCGTAGTCCGGCACGTCGACGAAGCCGATGTCGAACTCCGGCCGGTCGGCGTGGGTGGGCAGGTAGTACTCGCCGATGAGTTGCGCGGTGTGAGCGTCGTAGGGCACCTGCTCGAGGAGGGCCATGCCGAGCCCGAAGGTGATGCCGCCCATCACCTGATTGCGGGCGAGTTTCGGGTTGAGCACCCGGCCGCAGTCCATCATCGCCACCCAGCGGGTCACCGAGACCCGGCCGATCTGCTCGTCGACGGTGACCTCGCAGAAGTGCGCACCGAAGGACTGCGACGTCGCGGCGCCGTCGGCGGCGCCGTCACTGGTCGAGGTGAAGTTCAGGGTCTCGAGTTGACCGGGAGTCAGGCGGTCCAGCCGACCGCCCATGCCGTCCAGGCGCCGTCGCCACTCGGTGGCGGCCTGGTGCACCGCCGAACCGACGGTGGCCGTCGTCTGCGAGGCCCCGCTGTAGGGGGCGTCGGGGTACGACGAATCCCCGGAGTCGAAGCTGACTTTCGACATGTCGTGGCCGGTGGCGTCGGCGGCGATCTGCGTCATCACGGTGCGGACGCCGGTGCCGACTTCGTGGGTGGCGGAGGAGAACCGCACCGTGCCGGTGGCGTCGGTGACGACGCGGCAGCTCGCCGGCATGCGTCGACCGGGGTAGGTGGCGGTGGCCATCCCCCAGCCCACCTGAAGGCCGTCGCGGCGCAGCGATCGGGGGGCCATCGGCCGTTCGCCCCACCCGAAGCGATCGGCGCCCTGCAGGTAACACTCGCGCAGGTGCTTGCCCGACCACGGCTTTCCGCTCGCCTGGTCGTGGTCGGTGTCGTTGCGCAGCCGAAGTTCCATCGGGTCGACGTTCGAGGCGTAGGCCAACTCGTCCATCGCGACCTCGAGGGCGAACAGGCCGGGGGCTTCACCGGGCCCACGCATGAAACATGGAGTGGGATGGTTGATTCGGGCGACGGTGTGTGAGACGACCAGCCGCGGCGAGTCGTAGAGGAACCGGGCCGACAGGCCGACGGGCTCGCAGAAGTGCGCGACGGTGGAGGTCTCGGTCAGGGTGTGCTGCTCGGTGCTCAGGATGTGTGCGGCGTCGTCGGCGACCAGGGACAGGTGCTGTTCGGTGCGCGGGCGGTGGCCGGTGGAGGAGAACATCTGGTCGCGGGTCAGCACCAGCTTGACCGGACGGCCGACGTCCCGTGCGGCGACGGCGCACAGCGCCACGTGCATCCAGAGAAAGCTCTTCGAGCCGAACGCGCCGCCCACGAGGGGCGACAGGATGCGGATGCTCGCCTTGGGGATGCCGAGATAGGCGGCCAGCGCCATCCGCTCGCCGGTGATCCAGCGGGTGGTGTCGTGCACGGTGAGGACGTCGCCGTCCCACTGCGCGATCGTCGCCGACAGTTCGATCGGGTAGTGGGTGTTGAGCGGTGTGGTGTAGCGCTCGGAAACCCTTGTCGCGCCCTCGGGTTCGTCGGCGTCGCCGCGGCTGTCCTGCAGCTTCTCCTCGTCGAGCTTGACGAAGTGGTCCGGCTGGTAGACGCCGTGACGAATCGGGCCGTCCCCGTCTCCGTGCCCGTCCGCGCGGTCGAGTACCTCGCGCGCACTGAGCTGGGCCGGGGCGGCGTCGTAGGCCAGCTCGAACGACGCCGCGGCGGCCGTGGCGTTCTCCAGCGTGTCGGCGACCACCAGCGCCATGTGCTGACCGACGTGTTGCACGGTCAGATCGGACAGCGGCGGACGTCGTTCCAGCGGAAGGTCGTCGCTCATCTGACGTGGCGGGGGATGCAGCGTAGGACGGTTCAGCGGCGTCAGCACGTGNANCACCCCGGGCGCGGCCAGGGCGCGCTCGGTGCTCGTGCGCAACGACTCGGCGGTGACGGTGCCGTGCGGGATCTCCGACTGCACCAGTACCGCGTACGTGGTTCCCGGGACGACGACGTCCGCGGTGTAGGTCGCATGGCCCGTCACCTTCTCGACGCCCTCGACCCGGTTCATCGGCGTGCCAATGATTCCCGTCGCGTCCCCCGTCGACCTCATGGCGTACACCTTCGCCTCTCCACTCGTCTCACGTCGACGCTGCTGGCCACCATCACCAATACCCGCTAACGGGTATCGGCGCATGCGGAATGGTCGGGTCCTGCTGGGCCGAGCAGTGAGTGGGCGGCCAATCGGATGCCCGACCGCGCCACCGCGTCGAGGTGCGCGAGCCGGTGAGCCTCCCAGGACGCGAGCCGCCCCTGGGGCAGGCTCGCGGGCGGCGCCCAACCGTGCAGGGCGCGGGCCAGCGTGGCGGCGTCGCCAAGGGCCTTGGACGTGCCGGAGGCGGTGTGCGGTCGCACCGTTCCCGCCGCGTCGCCGAGGAGCATCACGCGGTCGGCGACCATCCGCGACGGCGGCAGGTCGAAGACCGGTTGCATGAAGACGCGCGACTGCCCGATCAGCTCCACGAAGGGGCCGGGCAGCGTCCGCTCGGCGAGGGTGCTCACCTCGGTGAGGTTCTCCGCGGTGAGCTCCCCCGGGGGCAGGAAGTTGTCATAGCGCCGACCGGATGTGCCGGTGAGCAGCCGTCCGAGGTCGCCTTCGGCGGTGTTGACGTACCAGACCCAGTTGACGCGCCGCGAGCCGCGCTCCAGCTCGCCGTTGACCCCGGGGACCAGGTAGCAGAGCATCTGCATGCCGGGCGCGCCGAAGGAGGTGAACCGCTCGGCGAGCAGGTCGACCAGATGCGCGGGCAGNGCCGCCTCCGGCTCCAGTCCGCGCCACGCGACGTAGCCGGCGTAGGAGATGTCTCCCGGCAGGTGCAGCAGGCTGCGCGTCGTGGACCCGACACCGTCGGCGCCGACCACGAGGTCGGTGGTCGTCCGGTGGCCGTCGCCGAATGTGGCAGTGACACAGTCGTCGTCGACGGTCAGGCCCTGGAGTTCACTGCCAAGGCGGTAGCAGACCTCGCCAAGCGGCGCCCGCAGCGCGGCGTAGAGGGTGTCCCACGCCGTCATCCACTGCGGCGCCTCGTAGCGGCCGATCCGACCGTCACGATGCAGTCGTCGACGTTCGTACAGGGCAACGCTGACCGACGGCACCGACACGCCGAGACGGGACAGCAGCGATTCGACCTCGGCCTGCATGACGATGCCTGCGCCGCGCGGTTGGGTGCGGTCGACCGAACGCTCGTAGACGGTGACGTCGGCGCCGATGGAGCGCAGTTCGTGGGCGGCCGCGAGTCCGCCGACGGACCCGCCGATGATCGCCGCCGTGAACGCATGGGGGGCGGCGGTGGTCATGTCGCCCAGCGTCGTCGACCTGGCGGCGCCCGGCAATGTCGGGGCGCACATACCTTTCGCCAGGGGGGTGTGCTCGACTACACGCTCGCGACGTCGAGCACCGTCAGCGCCGAGCTGAACTGCAACGCCACCGCGGGGTCGGCGAGGTCGGCGCCGCACAGCTGCTCGATCCGGCGGAGCCGTTGGGTGACGGTGTTCGGGTGGATGTGCAAGGCCGCGGCCGTTCGGCTGCGGTCGAGCTTGCAGGCGAAGTGCGTCCGCAACGTCTGAACCAGATCGGTGCGGTGGGCGGCGTCGTAGTCGAGCAGCGGACCCAGCGTGCGCTTGGCGAAGGCGACCAGCTGCGTCGAATCCTCCAGTTGCAGCAACAGCCCGAGCACGCCCAAGTCCTCGAGTCGCACCACGGTGTTGGTGCGCCCCGCGCGCATGGCGATGTCCAGCGCGCCCTTCGCCGTTCGGTACGCCTCGCCGAAGCCGTACTCCCCCGGCGCGGAGACCGCCACCGTCGCGTCGGTCGACCGGGACACCGAACCCATTGTCCGACGGATCGATTCGGCCGCATCGGCTCCGGGTCCACCGTCGACGGGCCATAGCGTGACCACGTTGCCGCGATGCATCGCGGTCAGGGGCCGCGGCCGCCGCGACTGCGCGAGCTCGGCGACCAGGGTCAGCGACCGCTGGTACAGCCGGCTGTCGGCGGGCTCGTCGGCGGAGCCCAGTGCCCCCACCACGACGACGTGGGGCCGCGTCGGGTCGTGACCCAGCCGCTGGGCGCGTTGCGCCAGCCGCTCGGAGACGTTCGGCCCGCTGCTGAACAGCTCGGCCAGCAACTCGCCGCGCAGCCGATGCTCGACCTCGGCCGCGGTCCGGATGCGCAACAGNTCCAGCGAGATCACGATCGACGCGTGCTCGACAGCCCGCACGCCGACCGGGTCGAGCGCGGATTCGCNTCGNGGGAACCAGATTCGGGCCACGACGTCGTCNCCAAGCCGGGCGACGGANACGAAGTACGCCGAACCGTCGGCACCGTCGAGGAGCACCGGGGCCGAGGCCACCGACGCGTCGACGACGGCCGTGGCGCGCCAGTCGTCGTCGGGCAGCTCGGCGGCGTCACCGGCGGTGGCGAGGACGACGTTGCGGGCGTCGTCGACGAGCACCGGGCGCCCGATCAGTTCCGCGACCACCGCGGCGACGCCGCTGAGTCCACCCGATCTGAGCGTCACCGACAGCAGGCGCTCGTGGATCTGCTCCGACCGGGTCAGCGCGTCGCGTTGTTCGCGCAGCGACTCGTTGAGTTGGCGGAGCTGGTCGAGCCTGCTGGCCGACGTCAGCGCAATGGCGGCGTGGTTGGCCAACAGGGTCAGCCGTTCCACCTCGCTGCCGGTGAAGGTGTGCACCGGGCCGTAGTACCCGTTGAGGGTGCCCAAGATCTGGTCACCCGCGACGAGTGGCACGCAGATGATGGCGCGATACCCCTGCTCGCGGGCGACGCCGCCCCACGGGGTGAACTCGGCCTCGGCGTCGATGTCGCGGATGGCCACGGGCTGGCCGGTCTCGAAGGCCTGGCTCGACGGCGAGCCGCTGCCGAGCCGGACCGGCCGATCGGAGTTGACGCGGCTCACGTACTCGTCGGACAGTCCGCTCCAGCCCATGATGACGAGGGCGTCCCCGGTCTCATCCGGGGTCAGGACGCCGCAAAAGTCATATCCCAAAAGCGATCTCGCGGTGTCTGCGACGAGGTCGAGCACGTGCCGCAGGTCGCCGGCCGACGTCGACGCCGAACTCAGCTCGCGCAGCGCGCTCAACCACGTCACCAGTTCGGCCGCCGGCCGTCGCTCCGCATCCACCGCCATACCGACAGCATTCCACGTGGGTGTCGTGACACACACAGCATTGAGCGAATGATGTGCTCGTCGACATTGAGNNCCGCGCGCGCTGTGACGACACTCATANTCATGACCCACACCGTCACCGCCTCAGCCCCGAGCCAGGCCGCCCCCGGGGAGGGCGTTCGCGACATCCTCAACCCCGCCACCGGCACCGTCATCGAGACCGTCGCCGAACACGGCGCCGCCGGCGTCGACGCGGCCGTCGCCGCGGCGAAGGCGGCCTTCGAGAGCGGGCCGTGGCCCGCCATGGTGCGCAGCCAGCGTGCCCGCCTGCTGCTGCGCATCGCCGACGCGATCGAGGCCAATGCCGACCGGCTNTACACGTTGGAGGCCGAGAACAACGGGCGGCCNATCACCGAGACCCGCGCGCAGCTGTCCCGCGTGCCGGAGTGGTTTCGCTACAACGCCGGACTGCTCGCGGCCCAGCGCCAGGCGGTCCTGCCCGGCGACGGCCCGTACCTGACCTATCAGGAGCGTCGCCCGCTCGGCGTCTGCGGCATCATCACCCCCTTCAACCATCCCCTGCTCATCCTCGCCAGGAGCGTGTCGGCCGCCCTGGCCAACGGCAACACCGTCGTGGTCAAGCCGTCGGAGCTGACACCACTGACGACGCTGGCGCTGGCCGACATCATGGCCGAGGCCGGCCTGCCCGACGGCGTGGTCAACGTGGTCACCGGCGCCAGGGAAGCCGGTGCCCGGCTCACCCAGCACCCCGACATCGCGAAGATCACCCTGACCGGCGGCACCGAGGCCGGCCGCGCGGCGGCGATCGCCACGGCGTCCCGCTTCGCCCGGGTCACCGCCGAACTCGGCGGCAAGACTCCGGTCATCGTGTTCGACGACGTCGACCCCGTGGTCGCCGCCGAGGGCGCNGCGTTCTCCGCCTTCGTCGCCGCGGGCCAATCCTGCGTCGCAGGCTCACGATTCCTGGTGCAGCGCAACGTATACGACCAGTTCGTCGCCGCCCTGTCGGCACGGGCCCGCGCCATCCGCATCGGTGATCCCACCGACGCCGGCACGCAGCTGGGCCCGCTGATCAGCGCCCGCCAACGCGACAAGGTTCAGGCTCTCATTCGGGCCGGCGTCGACGAAGGCGCCCAGCTGGCCGCCGGCGGCGGAGTGCCCGAACTGCCAGACGCGCTGCGGGAGGGCTTCTTCCTCGAGCCCACCGTGCTCGCCGACGCCACCATGGCCAACACCGTCGCCGTCGAGGAGATCTTCGGCCCGGTCGCCGTCGTCATCCCGTTCGACGACGAGGACGAGGCCGTACGGATGGCCAACGACAACCGTTACGGTCTCGGCGCCGGAGTGTGGACCACCGACGTCGGTCGCGCCCACCGCGTCGCCTCGGCCGTCGTCGCGGGGATGGTCTGGGTCAACGACCACCACCGCCTCGAGCCGTCCCTGCCCTGGGGCGGCGTGAAGGAGTCGGGTCTCGGCAAGGACGCCGGATCCGAATCGTTCGACGACTTCTCCTGGATCAAGACCGTCGTCGTCCGCACCGCCGCCAGTCACGTCGATTGGTACGGCGGTGGGGAAACCGCTCGGTTGAACTGATCCAGCATCGAATCACTCGTCGCACGAAGGGAATTCACATGACGTCCAGCACCGCACCACCGACGGGGTGGCGCAAGGAGATCACCCGAACGCAGTGGCTCGTCCTCGCGGGCACCACCCTCGGTTGGGGCCTCGACGGTTTCGCAGGCAGCCTCTACATCCTGGTCCTCGGGCCGGCGATGAGCGAGCTGCTCCCCAACAGCGGGCTGCAGGCCGGCCCCGCCACCATCGGGTACTACGGCGGCATGACCGTCGCACTGTTCCTCATCGGATGGGCGACGGGCGGCATCCTGTTCGGCGTCCTGGCCGACTACTTCGGCCGCACCAGGGTGCTGTCCCTCGGCATCCTCACCTACGCCGTGTTCAGCGCGTTGGCCGCCTTCGCCGACACCTGGTGGCAACTCGGCATCCTGCGCTTCATCGCGGGACTGGGCTCGGGAGTGGAGGCACCCGTCGGTGCCGCGTTGATCGCCGAGACGTGGCGCAACCGCTACCGGGCCCGCGCGGGCGGAATCATGATGTCGGGCTACGCCGCCGGCTTCTTCGCCGCGGCCGCCGCCTACGCCCTGTGGGGTAGCCACGGCTGGCGCCTGATGCTGGCACTGGCCGGCCTGCCCGCGTTCGTGGTGTGGTTCATCCGCCGCTACGTGCCGGAGCCCCCCGAGATCAACGCCCACCTGACCGCTCGCCGGGAGCGAAAGAGCAACGGCACCAGTACCGCTGCCGACCAGTTCGTCCTGCGCAGGCTGCTGGTCCCACCGTTCCGCCGGCCCATGCTGATCTGCACGGCGCTCGCATCCGGTGCGCTCATCACCTTCTGGAGCGTGTCCACCTGGTACCCGCANATCATCCGCCAGCTCACCGCGGCCGAGAATCTGCCGACCGGTCTGGCCGATCACCGCGTGGCCACCGCAGCCATGCTGTTCAACGCCGGCGGCATCGTGGGCTACGCCTCCTGGGGCTTCCTCGCCGACGCGATCGGCCGGCGCAAGGCCTTCCTGGTCAGTTTCGGCGTCTCGGCCGTGACCGTGGCGTGGACCTTCCCCTTCGACCGGGGCTACACCGAATACCTCATCGTCATGCCACTTCTCGGCTTCGGCCTCTTCGGCGCCCTGTCCGGGACGTTCATCTACGCCCCCGAGCTCTTCCCGCCGAGCGTTCGCGCCACCGCCATCGCCGTGTGCAACAGCGTGGGTCGCTACGTCACCGCGCTCGGGCCGCTGGCCGCAGGCGCCATCGCCACCTCGTGGTTCGGCGGCAACCTCGGCGTCGCCACCGCGGTGGTAGCCGCGTTCGGTCTGATCGCCGTCGCCGGCCTCGCGTTCTGCAAGGAGACCCGCGGCGACGCCCTGCCCGCCGATCCCGTTCCCGCCCAACCCCTTCAGTCCGAGAAGAGCACATCGTGAGCGACTACACCAACTCAAGAGCCGTCGTCGTCGGCGGATCGATCGGCGGGCTCACCGCCGCGCTGCTGCTACGCGATCTCGGCTTCACCGTCGACGTCTACGAGCGCACCCCCACGGCGCTGGACGGCCGGGGCAGCGGCATCGTCCTGCAGCCGGACACGGTGCGCTGGTTCACCGAGCGCAGCACCCAGGACCTCGCCGACCTGAGCACGTCGACCTCCGCGGTGCAGTACCTCACCGGAGCGGGCGACGTGGAGTACCGCGAGGAGTGCACCTGGACCTACACGTCATGGGGCACGTTCTACCGCGCCTTGCTCGCCGACTTCGGCACCGAGCGGTACCACTACGGCGAATATGCTTGCGGTTTCAGCGAACACGAGGACGGCGTCACCGTCCGATTCGTCAGCGGCAGGCGCGAGACAGCCGACCTGGTGGTGTTCGCCGACGGTGTCACCTCGGTGGCTCGGGAACGGTTCGACGCCGAATCCCGGCTGCAGTACTCGGGGTACGTCGGCTGGCGCGGCACGGTGGCGCTGCGCGATCTCGACGCCGAGACGCGGGAGGTCCTGCAGGACGCGATCACCTACCAGGTGATCCCCAACTCACACATCACGATGTACCCGATCCCCGGGGAGCACAGCCTCAGCATCGACGACCGGCTGATGAACTACGTCTGGTACCGCAACGTGCCCGCCGGGCCCGACCTGACCGAAATGCTCATCGACAAGCGCGGTTTCGCCGGTTCGGTGTCCGTGCACCCCGGCCAGGTGCAGGACCGCTACGTCGACGAGATGAAGCAGACGGCCGCCGAGCACATGGCACCGGCGATCGCGAACGTCATCCAGGCCACCGAGACCCCATACCTGCAAGTCGTCTCCGACAGCCGCTCGACACGGATGGCCATGGGCCGGGTGGCGCTGATCGGTGACGCGGCCTGCGCGGCCCGTCCGCACGCGGCGGCGGGAACGGCCAAGGCGGCAGCCGACGGGTGGGCGCTGGCCGCCGCACTCTCCGAGGCCGGCGGTGACGTGGCCGCCGCCCTCGTGAAGTGGGAGCCCGCCCAACTCCAGATGAGCGACGCCCTGTTGCGCCGCGTCGTCGCGATGGGCGAGCGCTCGCAGTTCACCAACACCTGGATTCCCGGCGATCCAGACCTGCGCTTCGGGCTCTACGGCCCCGGCAAGTAGTCAACCCCCACACACGAAGGACGACACCATGACCGACAGCAGCTTCCTGTCCGACCTGCCACTGGCCGGCGACCTCATCTCCACCAACTTCGACGGCTGGCCCGAATGGCTCAAGACCGAATTCGACGAGCACGCCCATGACGGCGAGGTGGGGTCACGACTGCTCAGCGAGAACGACCGGGTGCGCGTGTGGGAGATCCGACTGGCACCCGGCGAGCGCTGGCACGCCCACCGGCACGTGCTGGACTACTTCTGGACCGCGATCACCGCCGGCCGCAGCAGGCAACACACCTTCGACGGAACCGTGCGCGAGGTGTCCTACGACGCCGGCGAGACCCGCCACTTCCACTTCGGCGCGGGAGAGTATCTGCTGCACTCCATCGAGAACATCGGCGACACCGAGCTCATCTTCAGCACCGTCGAGCACCTCGACAGTGCCAACGCTCCCCTGCCGCTGACCGCCGGCCGAAAGTAGGACACGCCATGCCCCATCTCTTCACACCGCTCGCGCTGCGCGAGGTCACCTTCGCCCACCGGGCGTGGATGTCGCCGATGATGCAGTTCGCCGCGGTGACCGACGGCGAGGACGTCGGGTCCCCGTCGGACTGGCATCTGCAGCACCTGGGATCACGTGCTGCCGCCGGCGCGGCCCTGGTGATGGTCGAGGCGACGTCGATCCACCCCCGGGGACGCAGCAGCGTCTACGACACGGGGTTGTGGAACGACCGTCAGGCCATGGCGTTTCGACGGATCACCGACTTCGTCTCGGCGCAGGGGTCCGTGCCGGGCATCCAGCTGGTCCACGCCGGGCGCAAGGGCTCGACCGGACGTCCCTGGCCGGACGAGAGCCGAGCACCCGAGTCGTGGCAGACCGTGAGCGCAAGCACGTTGCCGTTCGGCCGGTTGGAGAGTCCCGCCGAGCTGAGCGTCGAGGAGATCGGTTCACTGGTCACCGCATTCGCGGAGTCGGCCGGCCTGGCGGCGGCCGCGGGCTTCAAGGTCCTCGAACTGCATGGGGCGCATGGCTATCTGATCCACCAGTTCCTGTCCCCGCAGTCCAATGCCCGCACCGACCACTACGGCGGCACGCTGGAGAACCGCATGCGCTTCGCACTCGAGGTCACCGCCGCAGTGCGGCGGGTCTGGCCCGAGGAGTTGCCGCTGTTCTTCCGCGTCTCGGCCACCGACTGGCTCGGTGGTGACACCGACGACGAGCGCCCCGGGTGGACGGTCGACGAGACACTCGAACTCGCGTCTCGACTGAAGGTCCTCGGCGTCGACCTGATGGACGTCTCCAGCGGCGGATCCGCGCCCGACGCGAAGATTCCCGTCGGACCCAGCTACCAGGTGCCGTTCTCGGCTCGGGTGCGCAAGGAGATCGAAATCCCCACCGCCGCAGTCGGACTCATCACCGAAGCCGAACAGGCCGATACGATCATCGCGGACGGGGACGCCGACGCGGTGTTCCTGGCTCGCGTGCTGCTGCGCAACCCGAGCTGGATCAGACAGGCCGCCGACGAGCTCGGTGCGACGCTGGCGCATCCGCCCCAGTACGCCCGAGCGTTCCGGTAGGTTAGCGCTCGTCGTCGAACGCCGGCACGTCGATCGCCTGTTCGAGAAGGTCTGCCGCGTCCGCCTCGGCCCCGACGCGGTCCTGCAGGTGGTCGACGTCGAACACCGGTTCGTCGGCGGCGTCGACGGGCCTGCGCTGCTCGGCCACGTCGGCTTCGGGTGCCTGGTCGCCTAGGGGGTTGGTCATGTTCGCCTCCTTCGTGTTCGGGCCGTTCGACGGGTACCCACCCGTCGTGGGTCGACACCACCGATCTTCGCCTGCATGCGCAGGGTCCGTTCAGGGTGGGCTGCTAGCGTGCGACCGATGGGCAACCCGGGTGGCGTTCAGATCGTCGTCATGGACGGGCCGACCGCATCCACCCTGTCGCAGATCCTGCCCCTGCTGCTCCTGACCCTGATCATCGAGCTGCGGCGAAGCGCGTTGCACCAGAGGGTCTCTCGGTGGTTGTTTGGCCTGTTCTTCCTGGTGTTCGGCGTCATCGAGACGGTACTGGTGCTGTCGATCGACGGCACCCTCTACCCGTTTCAGTGGGGCGATCTTCTCTCTGCCCTGGCCATCTTCACGCTGCTCGCGATGATCTTCGTCATCTCGTTCATCGACCCGGGCCCGCGCCGTGACGATCCCCGGGGCCGACGCGGCGGGATCGATCGGTAGGACGCGGGCAACCGCAGCAAGAAGATCAGTCGGTCGATGCGCCGCCGTCGCGCGCGCAGTTTCAAGGTGACGCGGATGCCGACGATCAATGCCACCACGACGACGCCGATCCACAGGACCGCGGCGGTCACCACGATCACCTCGACGCCGGACACGACCTCGAGCCTTCCCGGTCGCGGTCCCGCCCAGGTCACGGCCAAGCCACACCTCGGCCACCGTTCCGGCTAGCTGCAATACGGAATGGGTGGCAGCGTCGATTCCCCGGCGGGCTCCGCGACGCAGGATTGAAGACGTCACACAGACCGTCTCACCCCAGGAGCCACCATGAAGAAGTCACCGTTCACCTACGTCGTCCCGGCCCTGGCAGCCATGGCGTGGGCAGCGTCGTCGCCCTCGCCCCCGTCGCCAACGCCACTGCGCTGCCGGCGCCCGTCAGCCACTCCGTGACCGTCTCCGCCAGCGGCGAGGGAACCGACCCCCTGGTGCCCTTCGGCACCGAACCGCAGGAGCCGGCGCACCTCGGCTACGTGGACTCCAACCACGACGAGGCCAACACCACCAACGGCCAGGTCGACCTGCCGTTCTGACGCACGGGCGAGACGGGCGACCCGGTCAGGGCCGCCCGCTCCCGGCATGTTCCGGGTAGGCGTGAACCAAGGCCGAGGCCAGCCGCGGAACGGCGTGCGTCAGTGCATGTTCGGCGTCGTGGGCGATGCGATGGGCCTCGGACAGGCGCAGGCCGGGGTCGACGTCCAGTTCGGCGTCGGCGTGCAGCCGGTGCCCGATCCAGCGCATCCGCACGCTGCGCACCCCGGTCACGCCCGGTTCGGCCGCCAGGGCTGCTTCGGCCGCGTCGACGTAGGTCGGGTCGACGCCGTCCATCAGCCGGCGGAAGACGTCGCNGGCCGCGGTCCGCAGGACGGCGAGGATCGCCACGGTGATCACCAAGCCGATGACGGGATCGGCCAGCGGGAAGCCGAGGGCGACGGCACCGGCGCCGAGCAGTACCGCCAGCGAGGTGAAACCGTCCGTGCGCGCGTGGAGACCGTCGGCGACCAGGGCCGCCGATCCGATCCGGCGTCCCACCCGAATTCGGTACACGGCGACGACTTCGTTGCCGATGAAGCCGACGAGGCCGGCCACGGCCACCCACCCGACGTGTTGCACCGGGACGGGGTCGACCAGACGGCGGATCGACTCGATTCCGGCGACGACCGCCGACGCGGCGATCATCGCCAGTACGAACAATCCGGCGAGGTCCTCGGCGCGGCCGAACCCGTAGGTGTAGCGGCGGGTCGCCGCCTTGGTGCCCAACGCGAACGCGATCCACAGCGGGATGGCGGTCAGCGCGTCGGAGAAGTTGTGGATGGTGTCGGCCAGCAATGCGACCGATCCGGAGGCGGCGACGATGACGATCTGGGCGATCGCCGTCGCGCCGAGGACGAGCAGGCTGATCTTGACGGCCCGGATACCGGCAGCGCTGGACGCCAGGGCGTCGTCGACGGCGTCGGCGGCGTCGTGGCTGTGGGGTGCGAACACGTCGCGGATGGCCGCCCCGACGGCCCCGCCCCGGCCATGGTGATGGTGGTGGTCATCGTGGACGTGGTCGTGTGTCTCGGTCGACTGGTGGTGGGACATCAGGCGTGCTCCGCGTTCTGGTCGGCGGTGTCGGGATGAAGGGCGCGCAGAGCGGCGGTCCCGGCGTGGTGTCCGGGTACGCCCGGACCCGAGTGCTCGGCGTTGAACACGGCGTCGGTGACGAGCTGCGCGACGTGGTCGTTCTCCAGGCTGTAGAAGATCGTGGTTCCGTCGCGGCGCGGTCGCACCAGCCGCGCCATCCGCAGCTTGGCCAGGTGCTGCGACACCGAGGGCGCGGGTTTGCCGACGTGTTCGGCAAGCTCGGTGACCGACATCTCGCGGCCCACGAGCGCCCAGAGGACCTGGACGCGGGTCGGGTCGGCGAGCATGCGGAAGACTTCGACGACGAGACCCACTTGGTCGTCGGGCAACCGGCGGCGGCATGCGCCCATACCTGCATTCATACGCAGATAGTGCATCAGGCGCGGTCCCATGTCGAATCTGGGAAGTTCCGTATAGTTCACTGAGCCATTTGCCGCATCAGGCTTTTGGCGAAATTACTGCACTACGGTCGTAGCGTTGTTGACGACGGATAGTTAGCGCAGGGGGGACCGATGACCATCCAACCAGGCCGCGAGATTGCACGTGCCGTCCGACGGCGCGCCGGCCAACTCCGCCGGGTGTCCGAGCACGTCCGGCCGACACCGCCGGTCGACCGCGTCCTCGACGACGCCGCCGGCTACTGGACCGGCCGTGACGACGACCCCGCGTGGGAGGGCAACTCACACTGGCGTTCGGGCCTCGGTGAGGATCACTGGCGCACCGTCGGCGCCGAGCACCTGGCGATCTTCGAGACGTTCGCTAAGGCACTGGACCTACCGGCCAGCCCGGGCGTCGTCGTCGAATGGGGGTGCGGCGGAGGTGCCAACGCGGTGGCCTTCGCCCCCGCCGCCGAGGAGTTCGTCGCCGTGGACGTCTCCGGCGACAGCATCGCCGAGTGCGTCCGCCAGGTGGGCATGGTGTGCGACACCCCCGTCACCCCGCTGCAGGTCGACATCCGCCATCCCGAGCACGCAGCCGACGGGCGCGAGGGCAGCTGCGACACGTTCATCTGCCTCTACGTCGTCGAGGTGCTGCCCAGCGTCGAGGACGTCAAGCGCATCCTTCGCGTCGCCGAGCGGATGCTGCGCCCAGGTGGCATCGCCTTCGTGCAGATGAAGTACCACACCGCCGACTGGCGCCCCCGGGCCTACAAGCGCGACTACGCGCGCAGCCTCTCGACGATGACGACATTCGGCATCGACGAATTCTGGTCTCTCACGGCAGAATGCGGCCTGACCCCGCGGCTGCTGACCTTGGTCCCCGAGAATCACCTCGACACCCGCTACGCCTACTACGCCCTGACCAAGGACGCCGGCTAGGAATCGACGCTGCGCTGGAAACCCTGCCGGGCGATGGCATCTCGGTCGATCACCGACCACACGTGGGCGATCTTGGCACCGTCGAACCGGTAGAAGACGTTCTCGGCAAACGACACTCGTCGTCCGGTCGCCTCGAATCCGCAGAACGGGTGCTGCGGGGTGCAGTCGAAGGCGAGCCGGCAGGACACGAAGCGGTCGTCGGCCACCAGGATCTGCGGGACGAAGCGCAGGTCGGGGATCGCCTGGACGTCGGCCTCCAGCATCGCGCGATAGCCCGCGAGTCCGAGCTCGCGGTCGTTGTGCACGACGTCGTCGGCGACGTACCGGCCGAGGTCGGGCCATCGCCGATCGTTGAGGCAGGCCACATAATCCCGATACACGGTCACCAGTTCGCTCACCGGTTCATCATCGTCGGCTCGCCTCGTCGACCGCCAGGGTCAGCCGGTCGAGGCGGCGCACGAGGATGCTGGGCAGCCAAGGCCCCACCTCTTCGGCCGCGATCCATTCGGTGCGCTGCAACAGCATCCGCAGGACGACGTGGGCCTCCAAACGCGCCAGCGCCGCGCCGATGCAGAAGTGCGCACCCTTGCCGAAGGCGATGTGCCCCTTGGCTCCTGAACGGTCCATCCGGAATGCGTTGGGCGCGTCGAACTTCTCGGGATCGCGGTTGGCGGCGCCCCACATCAACAGCAGACGCGAGCCGGCCGGCAGGTCCACGCCGGCCAGCGAGGTGTCCCGCAGGACGTGCCGGTAGTGGCCGCGAAACGGCGATTCGTAGCGCAGCGTCTCCTCGACGAAGGCGCCCAGCAGCTCGGGGTGATTGCGCAGCCGCTGCTGAACGTCGCCACGCCGCGCGAGAATCCACCCGGCACTGCCCAGCAGTGACGCCGTCGACTCGCCCGCCGCACTGAACAACGTGAGCATGATGGTCAACGCCGAAAGGTCCTCCAGCTCGCCGCTGGCGTGGCGCGCGGCGAGGTCGCCGAGGAGGCCAGGCGCCGGACGACTCCTGGCCGCGGCGAACCGCTCCATGACGTAGCCGGACAGCTCCGTTGCGGCGATGCGGGCCGCGTCGAGTTGTGGCGGGGTCACGACGCCGTCGAGCAGCGTGGTGGTCGCGTAACCCAGCCGGATCAACTCGTCGACGTCGTCGGCGGGCAGCCCCAGCAGGCGCGCNACCACTGCCATCGGAAGCCGGTTGGCCACCGCGCTCATCCATTCGATCCGGCCGTCGACGACGCCTTCGGACCACAGNCGAGAGACGGTGGTCTCGGCGAACTGCTCGACGTCGTGGATGCGACGAGCCGAGAGGTGGGGCAGGAGAAGCTTGCGATGATCCCCGTGCACGGGGTCGTCGGCGGTAGCCAAGGCATGCAACGGACTGCCGACCGCGCCCACGTCGAATGGCGTGACGGTCCCGTCGTCGCGAAACACCATGGTGGCGGTCAAGTTCGACGAGAAGTCCTCGACTCTGCTGACGGCCTCGGTCACCGCGGCCCACCCGCACACCGCGTAGAAGCCGGAATNGGCGATGCGATGGACGGGCGACGCCCTGCGCATGCGGTCGTAGAGCGGGTACGGATCCTGCAGCGTTGCGGCGCCGAAGAAGTCGGCGGCGTTCGCCAGAGAGGTCACGGGCTCAGCGTGGGCGTCGGCGGCGAGTGCGTCAACGGGATGAGG
>Ga0055540_1000845_pt1 | contig 20519 bp, 16 predicted proteins | sample AraplaCvi_mMS_r2_2_FD_55040 | JGI IMG/M metagenome (GOLD analysis project Ga0055540, IMG submission 55040) | Arabidopsis root microbial communities from North Carolina, USA - plate scrape MF_Cvi_mMS_r2 | ecosystem: Host-associated > Plants > Roots > Endosphere | place: USA: North Carolina
GGAGGCCCAGGCGCGGTCCGTGTCGGAGGAGAGGTCTGCCAGCGGGCAGAAGGACAGGGCCCGCCCCTCGCCTGCTTCCGGCGCGTCGCCACCGATCTGGTAATGATCGCCGCCGATCCCTAGCGTCAGCGGCAGCATCGAGCCCCCCTTGTCGAAGGCGAAGATCTGCGCCTCGACGTAGCGGCGGAACTGGGCTGCGAGCAATGAGAGCAGCGTTGATTTACCCGACCCCGTGGGCCCGAAAATCAGTGTGTGGCCAACATCGTCGACATGCAGGTTGAGACGGAAGGGCGTTGACCCTGTTGCGACCTGCATCAGCGGAGGCGATCCGGCAGGATAGAATGGGCAAGGTGCTACTGGGCTGCCGGACCAGATAGAATTAAGCGGTATCAGATCGGCGAGATTGCGCGTGGTGATCAGTGGTTCGCGGATATTGGCGTAGGAGACGCCCGGCAGGCTGCCTAAAAACGCGTCGGTGGCGTTGATTGTCTCGATCCGTGCGCCGAAACCTTCGGCCTGGATCAGGCGGCGGACCGCCTCACACTTCTCCTGCAAGCTTTGCTGGTCCTCATCAAAGAGAACGATGACAGGCGTGTAATAGCCATAGGCCACGAGTTGTGACGAGGCTTCGGCGATCGCATCCTCGGTCTCTGCCACCATCAGCATCGCGTCCTGATCGAGCGATCGGGATTGCGTCTGGAAGAGCTGATCGAAGAAGGGCTTGACCTTCTGTTGCCATTTCTTACGCGTGCGCTCGAGCCTCGCCCTCGCCTCCTCGGCGTCAAGGAAGACGAAGCGGGATGACCAGCGATAAGTCAGCGGCATCAGGTCAAGGCTGTTGAGTATTCCCGGCCAGCTTTCCGCGGGCAGGCCATCGATCGCCACGACGCCAAGAAACCGGTTTTCGACCAGCGGCGTCAGACCGTGCTGCAGCTCGGCCGTCACGAGCCAGTCGAGGTACATGGGAATATCCGGCAGACGCACCGGATGATTTTCCCCGGTGATGCAGAAGCGGATAAACTGGAAGAGCTCGTCGTAGCGGGCGACACGATGACCGCCGCGTTCCGGTGTTTCGCGTGTCAGCATCCGTCGAATTGACACGACATTGGCGAGATACTGTTCGACCTCACGGATCGACGTCAGAAACGTTTCAAGCGCTTTGTCGGCATAGGTGGCGGACCGGCTGCCAAAGTCGGAGTAGACATAGCGCGTCAATCCGGACCGCCGCGGCTCGGGTGGACGCCAGGTCAGGATCAGGGCGTGACGGCTTTCGTAATGCCCCCCCTCCTTCTGGAAATGCGCCCGTCGTTCGGCATCGATGGCGCGGGTGACCGGATCGGGAAAATGACTGACTTCCTCCGTTGGGTAATCCCCTGTCGGCACCCGGACAGCCTCGACCTGGATCATCCAGCCGGAACCGAGGCGCGACAGGATTGCATTGATCTGCCGCGACACCTCGTTTCGCTCAGCATCGGTCGAGCTTTCGCTATCGGGGCCAGCAAAATACCACCCTGCCATCAGCGAGCCGTCCTTCAGGAGAAGGACGCCGTTATCGACCAACCCGGCATAGGGAACGAGATCAGCAAACGATGGTCTGGAATGGCGGAAGGATTTGAGGGCAACCATGTCGTCCCCCCTCAATACCTGCGCCACGGCGACGATGTCGCGCGATAGAAGCTCTTGTAGGAGATGTGCCTGATATAGACCCTCCGCATCAGCGGATCGGCCTTGGCCATCGCTCGAAGGGCTGCGACCACGACCATCCAGATCGCGGTTCCGAACAGCGCCGCATACCAGGTGAGCACAACGAAAATCAGGATGACGGCGGCGAGCGCAGTCAACAGGACAAGCTCGCGATCAGCGCCCATCAACAGGTTCGGCCGCGACAGCGCCCGATGCACCCGCGACCGGGTGAGGTTGGATCCGGCTTCAGCCATGAGCCCCCTCCCCTGCCGTGGGCAGCATTGTGACGGGTACCGAGACAACCGGATCAAGACCTGCCTTGCCACGGTGCTCGCCAATCGAAGCTCCGGTTGCGCCGAAAAGAGCGACGATCTGGGTGGCGCCGAGGAGAACGCCGCCGACCAGGGCGACATAGCAGAGGCGACGGGCAAAATCGTTTAGTTCTCCGCCGAAAATCAGCATGGCGCCGGCGATCGCGACTGCAGCAAGGGCTATGAACCCCGCCACGGGTCCGGTGATAGACTGCTGGATCTGCTGCAGTGGTGCCTCCCATGGAAGGCCGCCTCCGCCTGAGGACGCGAATGCAGGCTCCGAAAGGCTGACGCAGACGAGTGCGAGCATTATGAATGCAAGAGTAGGGTGGGCTTTACGCGACATGACTGTCCTCGTCGATCTGGGCATAATGTTCGGTCTGGTAGTGGTTCTTGCGGTATCCCTCGATGTGGATCACCTCTCGGACCCGCCTCCCCTTCCCCGTCCGCTCGATAGAAACGACGAGATCGACCGCCTCGCCGATCACTTCCTGCATCGGCTGCTGGCTGACTTCGGCGGTCAATTGCTCAAGCCGGCGCAGCGCCGACATTGCCGTGTTGGAATGGATCGTGGTGACGCCTCCGGGATGACCGGTGTTCCATGCTTTCAGGAGCGTGAGCGCTGCACCGTCGCGGACCTCACCGACGATGATGCGGTCGGGCCGCAGTCGCATGGTGCTTTTCAGCAACCGCGCCATGTCGATCGTATCGCTGGTATGCAGGCAGACTGCGTTTTCGGCCGCGCACTGGATTTCAACGGTGTCCTCAAGAATCACCATTCGATCGTCGGGTGCAGTCGCAACCACTTCGGCGATAATGGCATTCGCGAGTGTGGTCTTCCCCGAACCGGTGCCCCCGGAAATAACGATGTTCATGCGAGAATCGATCGCGCTGCGTATCACTGAGGCCTGCGCCTCCGTCATGACTTTGGTCTTTACGTACTCCTCCAAAGGAATAAGACGTGACGCGCGACGGCGGATGGTGAAGGCCGGGCTGGAGACGACAGGCGGCAACAATCCCTCAAACCGGTGTCCACCGATCGGCAGTTCACCGGAGATAATTGGTCGATCTGTGTCGGCTTCGGATTGCAGGGCGTGGGCCACGCTTCCAATCACAACTTCGGCGGCTGCCGGGGTCATCGCACCCGCTGGAGCCACGCCGTGCCCGAGCCTCTCGATAAAGAGCTTGCCGTCAGGGTTGAGCATGATCTCGACCACAGTTGCGTCATCGAGCGCGACACAGAGCTGATCGCCAAGCGCATCCTGCAGCTTCCGGACCAGGCGAGGATGGGAGCGGAGTTGGGTCACGCGGCGCTCCGAATCTTCGTGCATGCAATGCCCGAGATCGCGGACTGATAGCCCATTGGTCGGACACGGTTGAAGCTCTGTTGGTCAGCTGGCAAGGTTCCGGCGATCGCCACCGTGTTGCCGATCGCCTGAGGCTCCCCGAGCCGCTTCATCGGCCAGCCGGCGCGATTGAGAATCCGCTCGAAGCGGAGGTCGGTCGCCGTGACGATCTCGTCGTAGCCATTCGCCATCGACCACTCGATGATGCCGGCTAACATGGTGAGCGTGGCGAGATGAAGCTGGCCCCCTCCCCTCGCCTCAGCCAGAGACGTGTCGACGCAAAACCGCGAGCTCTCCACCATGGTCGGCGAGGCACCTAGGGAACCCGTTCCAATCAGCTGAGGGAAAGTTCTCGCCAGCATGGTTGGGCCCTGCGCAGGGAGAAGGCGTGCGCATCCGACGACACAAGTGCCGGCGGCGATCGCGAGGATGTAAGTGGGTTCCAGCTTGTCGTACTCGTCGAACTCGCCCGACTCTGTGACCGTAACATCCCATTTGAGACGGCCACGAAACACATTCGCACGCAGATGATGCATCTGTGTCAATTCATCTGCATGGTTGGTGCGCTGATCAGGTGGGACGGTTAAGATCCGCATTTTTCTCTCCGCTTGTTTCGAACATGCGGAGAAAGATCATCGAAAAATCGATGTGGCTATCTGCAGATCTGCAGCAGGTGATTCTCGTCAGTCGGTACGGCAAAGCCGGATTCGGCGTCAGAAATCTCTTGGCACTTCTGCAGATCTGCAGGTAGCTGTTGAAAGCGGTGCGAACTAGTTTTGCTTTAAGTCGCGGATTCGCCTTACTGAATCCGGTTGTCGCTTCGATTCCGTAAAATGCGTTAACCCCTCGTTAACCTTAAAGAACTTGCAAAGACAGGCGAAATGGGTTGTCTTTGGACACGGCAAATTGCTGTGTTTACGAAAATAACCGTGTGTACAAGAGGAAGTCGTGGAGAATCCCGCCAAGCTACAGAAGGCTATCCATAAACTGATAGCGGCACACGCGCGAGATCTCTCAGGTGCGTTGCACGAACATCGCATCAAGCTTTATCCCCCGGAAGCACGCAAGACCCTGCGCTCTTTCTCATCGATCGAGGCTGCCAAGCTTATCGGCGTCAACGATGGATATCTCCGCCACCTCTCCCTGGAAGGGAAAGGCCCGCAGCCGGAAGTGGCCGCTAACAACAGGCGTTCATACTCCGTCGAGACCATCCAGGCCCTCCGCGAGTATCTTGATGAAAATGGCAAAGGTGATCGTCGATATTCTCCTCGACGCACAGGTCGGGAACATCTGCAGGTCATAACGGCTGTCAATTTCAAGGGCGGCTCTGGCAAAACCACGACAGCGGCTCACCTCGCGCAGTTCCTCGCCCTTAATGGGTACAGGGTACTCGCGATCGACCTCGATCCGCAGGCTAGCATGTCGGCACTGCATGGCTTCCAGCCGGAGTTCGACGTCAATGATAATGAGACCCTATATGGTGCTGTACGCTATGACGAAGAACGCCGCCCCCTGAAGGACGTCATCAAGAAAACGTACTTTACGAACCTCGACTTGGTGCCCGGAAACCTGGAACTTATGGAGTTCGAACACGATACCGCGAAGGTCCTCGGCTCGAACGATCGTAAGAACATCTTTTTCACAAGGATGGACGAAGCGATCGCCTCGGTTGCCGATGACTACGATGTTGTGGTTGTAGACTGCCCTCCCCAACTTGGATTTCTCACGATTTCTGCACTTTGTGCTGCCACTGCCGTCTTGGTGACAGTTCACCCGCAGATGCTCGATGTGATGTCCATGTGTCAATTCCTGCTGATGACGTCGGAGCTTCTCAGCGTCGTAGCCGACGCTGGGGGCAGCATGAATTACGATTGGATGCGATACCTCGTCACTCGCTACGAGCCGGGCGATGGACCACAGAACCAGATGGTCTCGTTCATGCGGACCATGTTTGGCGAGCACGTCCTCAACCACCCGATGCTCAAAAGCACGGCTATATCGGACGCCGGCATCACCAAACAGACTTTATACGAGGTCAGCCGTGACCAGTTCACGAGAGCGACCTACGACCGAGCAATGGAATCGCTTGACAACGTGAACCGAGAAATCGAGCAGCTCATTCAGTCGTCATGGGGGCGCAAATGACCCGTGGCTCTCACACTCTCCAACTCGCATCGGCGCGAAAGTTGCCAGCCGGAAACTTTGGTGGGATTGGGCCTCAACTCCCTGCCTGCGTCGAGCTTTGCGTTATTCAGAAAGGGGGCGCGGATGGCCAGAAAGCATCTACTCTCCGACCTTAAGATCCCAAGTCAACCGGCTGCCGAGGTAACTGGAACTCAAGATCAAGAATCAGCAACCCCACAATATGCGCCCAGGGGAGCTATTGGTGCGGTCTCGCGTTCGATCGAACTGCTCAAGTCACAGTCACTGAGCGAACTTGATCCGGACCTGATCGATGCGCCGCCGGTGCGCGACAGGCTTCCCGAAGACGAGACCGAGTTCGAGGAATTCGCGCGCAATATCCGCGAGAATGGGCAGCAGGTACCTATCCTGGTTCGACCGCATCCGACGGCGGAAGGTCGATATCAGGTCGCTTACGGCCGCCGCCGTCTACGCGCTGTCAAAGCCGCCGGGATGAATGTCAAGGCTGCCGTCCGGCCTCTTACTGATGAGGAACTTGTTCGAGCCCAGGGGCAGGAGAATACCGGACGACGAGATCTCTCGTTTATCGAGCGTGCCCTTTACGCCGCCGAGCTCGAGGCAAACGGCTTTGATCGCCCAGTGATAATGGCGGCGCTTGGTGTCGACAAAAGTAATCTCTCACGTCTCATTCAAGCTGCAACGCAACTGCCGAAAGACGTTATCCAATCGATCGGCGCGGCGCCGAAGACGGGACGCGACCGCTGGTACGAATTGGCGGCTCGCTTGATCAATGAAGATGCTATCGGGTCATCACGGGCGTTACTGGCCGATCACGGTGTTCAAGCTTTATCATCGGACGAGCGTTTCTCGCGGGTCTTCGACGCCGTTGCACCCAAAAAAGCGAAGAAGGACAAGCCGCGGCCTCAGGTCTGGCAAGCTGACGACGGCGTCAAGGCGGCCAAGTACCACCAGGACAAGCGGTCAGTTACACTGACGATCGACAAGAAGGCCGCGCCCGATTTTGGCGAATACCTGTTGTCGGCCCTCCCCGAAATCTATGCGTCGTTCAAAAAGGCGAAGCAGTAGATGAACAGAAGCGAAGAAAGGTACCAATAGCGCAAAGAAAAAGCCCTCCGAAACGGTGTTCCAGAAGGCCTCTCTCAGTTTGGTCGCTTAGAGAATCGCACTTCCCGGAATCACAGTCAAGAGTCAACGCCGTGACGGCGTAGCCTTTTCTTTGCCTTGTGAAAGGTGAAGGACATGGAAACGGGACATTTAACGACGCCCTTCGGGCGGCGGCCGATGACTCTTACCCTGGTGAGACGTCAATTCGAGGCGAAGAAGGCTGATACACCGACGGCCGTCGACAAGTGGCGCGTCTTCCGCGATATCGGTGACGCTCGTACTCGTCTTGGCCTCCAGGATCGCGCACTGGCGGTATTAAACGCGCTTCTGTCGTTCTTTCCTGTGACGGAACTCAGTAGTGACAAGAACTTGATCGTGTTTCCATCGAACGCTCAGCTGTCTGCGCGCGCGAACGGCATTGCCGGGACGACACTGCGTAAATGCCTTGGTACCCTTGTCGAAGCCGGCATCGTCATCCGGAAGGATAGCCCTAACGGCAAACGATACGCTCGAAAATCAGGCGAAGGAGACATAGAAGACGCCTATGGCTTCAGCCTTGCCCCCCTTCTCGCTCGCGCCAGCGAGTTCGCGGCCCTCGCGCAGGAGGTTGCCGCCGAACAGCGTCGGTTCCGCATGATGAAGGACCGTCTGACCATCGTACGAAGAGACGTGAGAAAGCTCATCACGGTTGGCATTGAAGAGAATTTGCCAGGTGACTGGTCGGCAGCTGAGGCGTGCTTCATTGACATCGTCGGACGGTTTGTGCGGCGTCCGACATTAGACGACATCGCAGCTAGCCTCGATGAGATGAACCTTCTTCATGAAGAAGTCTCTAGAATGTTGGAAACGCATGAAGAAATCAAAAAAAGCGATGGCAATGACATCGCATTTGGATGCCACAAACAGAATTCAAATACCGAATCCTGCAATGAACTTGAACCTCGCTTCGAAAAGAAGCAGGGCGAAAAGTCCGCGACAAACAAAAACGCGAAGCGGACGGACGAGCCGGAGGTGTTCCCGTTGTCGATGGTTCTGCGGGCCTGCCCAGAAATAACTGCTTACGGGCCTGGCGGCTCAATCAGTAGCTGGCGGGAAATGATGGTGGCCGCGGTGACTATCCGACAGATGTTGGGCGTCAGCCCGTCTGCGTACGAAGAAGCCTGCGAGGCCCTCGGACAAGCCGGAGCGGCGATCGCCATCGCCTGCATTCACGAGCGAGCAGGCCACATAAATTCGGCTGGCGGCTACCTCCGAGACTTGACAGCAAAGGCGCGGCGAGGGGAGTTTTCGCTTGGGCCGATGCTGTTCGCGCAGGTGAGAGCCCATTCCGGATCTTCCCAACGGTCAGCATGAGGGTTCTTTTTTTACTCAACGAGGGCGCATCCGTCTGAAATAACAGATTTAATTGCCATCCCGGCCTGAAGTTTCCGGCCGGAAACTTTCTAGATTACGCTGGGATCATCACGGTCGATCTCTAAAGCCTGCAGAGCCTCGTGAGTTTTATAATGACGGTCTGACTAGGCCATGACTATGCCGCCATGATAGAGAACAGGTGCTGCCATGGTCATTTTTATGCGTCTGAACTTTTTTGCTATCGTGTCCGCTTTCATGATTACGCTCGGCAGTGGTGCGAGCGCGCAGCCCTGGAAAAGCGTTGACCCTTCGCCTTTAGGCTGGTCCGTCGAACAGCTGAAGGCGGCACAGGACTATGCCGTTAGCCTGAAGCCGACAGCAGTTATGGTGATGCAGAACGGCGAGGTGATCACCAGTTGGGGTGAAGTGTCACGCAAAGTGAATGTCGCTTCCGTGCGCAAAAGCCTGCTTAGCGCACTTTATGGCATCGCGGTTTCAGAAGGTCGCGTCGATCTCGACAGCACTCTTACCGATCTCGGCCTTGACGACAAACCTCCGGTACTGACCGCGGCGGAAAAACGGGCGACGGTGCGCGATCTGCTTATGGCGCGTTCGGGTATTTATCATGCCGCAGCTTATGAAACTGCCGATATTCGCGAAAAGCGCCCGAAGCGGGGAAGCCATTCCCCCGGGTCGTTCTGGTTCTACAACAACTGGGATTTCAACGCGCTCGGCACGATTTATCGGACACAGACCGGCGAGGACATTTTCCGAGACTTCGCGGAACGCATCGCTGAGCCCATTGGCATGGAAGATTTCAGCGTGCGCGACGGCGGATATGTCGCCGAGCGCCAATCGGCGCATCCCGCCTATCCCTTTCGCCTCAGTGCCAGAGACGCGGCCCGTTTTGGCCAGCTCTACCTTGACGGAGGGCGCTGGAACGGGCGGCAAGTCATTCCAGAGGCATGGGTCAAAACATCCACCACAGCATACTCCGTGACTGATCGCGGCAGCATGGGATACGGCTATCTCTGGTGGACGTTGAACCCGGATGTATTCGGTCCTGGTGCGGCGTTGGCCTCAGGTTATGGCGGTCAGGCGATTGCCATCGTGCCGTCAAAGCATCTGGTTGTCGTCCAGACCGTGGACTTGGCCCAAAACGCGAAGGGCGTCAGAACGAGCCATTTCGTCAAGCTGTTGCAGCAGCTTGCCTCTGCGGCGCCGTGACGAACTCTGATGCGGATGAGGAGGACAAAGGATCGGTTTGGCAGATGGAGCTTTACTGCGTCGGCGCTTCCGCACATCGGCATCTGCACAATCGTGTGGCTTCTACCGGTTCCGAAGTAACTGCCCTCCCCACAAGAGGAAAGTGTTCAAGCTAAGAGGTGAATTTGCCGCTGCCAAGTTCGCACGCGAGACACGACAGCGTGACGCCAGATCCTACTTGAACTATCGTTCGCGGTTAGTCGAAGCCGCCATAGACAAGCGCAAAGAGCGCCAAAGCCGTTCCTATCGTGACCGTACAAGCGGCAAGTGAATCTGCTCATGACCGCACCGACAGCAGTCGATCCTGACCCACTACCTGCGGCATAGGCTAAGGGGTATGCTGCACTCCTACTGATCAGCCGGTCTCCGGTGCCACCGAGCCTCAATAAATAAGTTTCCAGCAAGATGTCAGAGGTATGAAAGCAAACAGCGCGGGGAAACAGCATGGATCATGAAGAAGAAAATTTTTACCTCGGTCCCACCGACATGGAGGCCAATTTCGTAGGGTTTCAAGAATGGGCCTTCTCCAACATCCATGTCCCGATAATTAGGGGCCAACTTATCGAATTCTTCCTTATCCGTCACTTACGTCGCCATCAATTCGATGTTGCTAACCAAGTAATTCGGCAATGGACGGAACATAAGCCAGAGCGCGAAGACCTCGATGAGAGCACTGCGCCTTTTTACACGACGCAGCCTCACATGGACATATTCGATCTTCAAATGCATTGGGGGCTGACCTACGAGATCAAAAGTACTAGTTCTGACAGCAGAGCAAATTGGTCTCTGACACGTACCTGCAGGTGGAATCCGATCACACGTTCAATAGGCACCGAGAAGATTTTTCCTGCCCAATATTACGTCTTGGCCGACCTCAATTATGAAAACTTCGCACCAACCCGGAAGCTTCAGTTTCCTGAAGCCAAATTCTACGTAAAAACGGGACGTCAACTGGACCAAGATACGGCGAAGTCAAAGAAATCAGCGTTGGAACTGGACTTTAAGCCGTACTTTGACAGCATTGGATACAACCGTTTCATCAAAGACGTCAAACCAATTGCGCTTGATGGCCTCATGGGGAATCTACGAGAACTAGCGGCTGCGGAAATGAAACTTCAGATAAGCAAGCTAGACGGGCCGTGGAGGATCAAGCCGCCTAGGAAGAAATCCGCTGGAGATAACTTCATTCCGCTTGCTTTCACTGATGGAAAGTGTGCCTGGTTCAAAGAGTCCAATGGGAACCTATCTCTGGCTGGCACGATAGTTCCACCGCCTTGGAAGGCCGACATCGACGTGACCTGGCGAGATTGGGAAAGCGTCGGCTTCAGATATGTCGATCTTGCCTCTGACAAGCTTCTCAAAGATTGAACAAACCCTGGCGTCACGGCTATAAACTGTGGCCGCTGACAGTTCGCGTTAGATCATTCGCGCCGCCCTCCCAGTTCTCCGCGTCGCATTGTCGTAGTAGCTGGACACTTGTTCGACTGATCGATGGCGTGACTGATCCATGGCTTCGGGAAGGGTTGGCTTTTAGATCCGGATTTCAATTGAAGCGAAAAGCGAGAAAATTTCGCACTGAAATCTCCCCTTACGACCTCACCCTGAGTTAGAGAGGAGCTAACTAAAGTCCGGCCGCTTTCGTCAAATTGATGCGGAAGCGGTCGCGTCGACGTTGATATCGCCGCGTCATCTCGGCCGAGGTATGGCCCAATTGCTTCTGCACGTATCGTTCATCGACCTCGGCTGAAGAGGCGAGGTCTGCGCGCAGCGAGTGGCCGGAAAATTTGGAAGCCCTCTCAATCTCACTCAAATCTCCCCGCACGCCGGCTGCCATCGCCGCCCGCTTCACGAGCCGCGCTACTTCTTTATCATTCAGCCGATCGGCTCCGACTGCCTTGCCCTGTCCTGTCACGCGGCGGAAGAGGGGGCCATGCACCAGCTTGGCGAACTTGATCCAAGTCTCGACGGCTGCGACCGGGCAGGTGAGTCGGAGGAACCGCGACCCACTTCAACCTCGCGCCATCCGGTCTTTCCGCGCAAGGTCACGAGCATTCCCTTGTCGAGTATTTCGATCCAACCACGACCGTCTTCAGTCTGGTCCGCTTTCAGATCGAGGCCGACAATCTCCGAACGGCGCAGGCCGCCAGCATAACCGATCAGCAGCATCGCGCGGTCGCGCAGACCGCGCAGCGTGCCGCGATCAAGGGTCTCGATCATCGCGATGATGTCTTCTGCCAGCACCGCCTCTTTCTGCACGGGAGGGCGCGCGTGACTTTTGCGGATGCCGGATAACACCGTGGCGATATGGCGATCCTTGCGATCGAGTGACAGGCCGCGCTGGGCGTAATTCCAGGACAATGAGGACAGCCGACGCTCGATCGTCGATACCGAGTTTGCCTTCATCCCGCGCTCGGCCGCACCGGATGCACAGGCGGTGATGTACAGCCCGACGGTTTGCGGATGCGGGGGGAGGGGAGTGAGGCCGGATCGGCGGCACCAGGCGGAAAAGTGCTTCCAGTCTGCGGCGTAGGCTTTGCGGGTATTCGTCGAGCTCGCCGCTTCGACATAGCCCCGAGCGCAATCGGCGAGGCTGGCAAGATACACCGGCGTGTGATCCTGATCAGCAGGGGAGGGGAGGACGCTGTCGCCTGACACCTCCGGCGCGGAAAGATCATGCCCGGCCGCCGTACTGAGAGACGGCGCTGAGGTCTCCTCGACGTGATTTTCGGAGTTTTGCTCGATAATTTGGGCCATTTCTCTATAATGAGCATAACATCCGATAATGCGTTTTGCGAAGCAGTTTTCCAAAAGCTGGGGCTGAATATAACTGATCGTTTGTGAACGTCTCTTGAGATCCTAAACCGGCCGAATTGACGAGGTGGATTCCGGAAAACAAGGCTTTCGCCACCGCGAGGCTGGCTGGTACTGATCTTGTACCGTCGAGAGCCGCTGATCTCTACCGATCAGATCAAAGTGCGGGTACGAGATTTCCGGTAGCGGGTCACGCGTGCACTGTTCGTACTTTTAGACAGATGTGCCGGTGTGGATTTCTTCGCCAATCTCAATATTGTCAAATAGTTCTTTCGCCGCTTCGAATTGAAGCGCGACAAAGTCCACTTCGATCCCGCGAGCCAATCTGCGGTCCTTAAGCCAAATCATTTCTTCTCGCGGCTCCAGGCATGCGAGTTTGAGCCCCAATTGGAACGGGCCTTGAAGATAAGTTTTGAGGTGCTCAGGTGTCGCGTGTTCACCTCCCCTGATCGTTGCTACCGCCCGATGAAGCCTCTCTTCATGCATCACTGGTGGGAGGTGGACGTGCCTAGATCCAAGGAATCGGCCCATGCCCGTCCAGTCCGCGACTGAAACGCCCCGCTCGTCGATCGGCATGGTGTAAGGAAACAGGTAGAGGACCACCGGAACCCAATCGAGCTTCTCTGGTTCAAGTATCCCGACCTCGTGCAGCATGTCGGGATGTCTACGCAGCCCATCAATTTGCCGGCTTATCTGAGTGATGTGCTTGTCGCGCGCTTTCTCGAAATTATATGCCGCGACGGGATCGTTGTCTGACAATCCGTCGGTCTTGCATTCAAAGAGAAAGAGCTTGTCGCCCCAAGGCAGCACGACGTCGACCTGATATTCTTCGCCGTCTCGAAAAGCGTGAATTTGCGTTGGCTCGAGACCGCTGCGTTTGAAATACCTCAACACCGTCTGCTCGAAGGCCGGGCCTTTGCCGGAGAAACTCTCCCCGAGGTGACCAAGGTTCGACAAAACGATTTGTGCTATCACTGAGTGCGCCGCTGCGGGTGCAAAAAGCCGGTGACTTCCATCCGCAAATTCTATCACCGGGCTGTCGAAGAGGTCATCGCTGTGATCACCAAAGGTAGAGTATTTGAGGAAAGCGCGCGCTGACTTTATCCCCAGTCCGGTACTCTGCAGTAGGCTCTCCAATTCGTGTGGCTTGAAAACCAAATCTGCTTCGTCGGTATTTGCCGCGATGTGCCTCATAGTGGCATATCCTCTTACCCATTCGGCAAGAGACAGGTCCTGGAACTTGATCGAAGCCTCGTCTGGCTTGATGCCCAGCAACCCAGTGAGTGCTGTGTAGGAGGCATGCTCGTCAAGCGAGAGAAAAGCGGATGGCGCGAGTTCCGTTGCGCTGGAATCTACATTCTGAGGACTTTGCTCTAGCGACTCTTGGAAGGACTTGAGGAAAACGTCAGTGAGTCTTCTATTTGCGATGACATCAAAAACCGGAAGCTGCCCAGGTTTATACACACGCAGCAAGTCTAGATTTGAACCCGGGGGCAACTGTTCGCGGTCAAGGGTTTCAATGGAGCCCCCCCAGAATCTCACCCTTTCATCGATCCGACGCCAGCGTCGCAGACCTGCGCTCGCTAGCAAAGCCGTCCCGGCCATATAGATATCGTCCTCTGTGACGCGCTCCGGAGATGGAAGTATGAGCGGTGTCGGTGTTTTTATCCGTCCAAAGTGCCCCATAAGATACTTCAACGTCACGCCGAGATGTCTGACAAGCGCGGTACGCGCTCCATCAGGGTCATAAGCATTCCCTTCATCGTCATACGCGATAATGGGGAGTCCCGGTTGCCAGCCCTCTGTTTTCAAGGCTTCGCGCGTCTGCCGCTCGAGTATTTGTCCTTCTTTGACCGCCCTCGCTATGACAGCGCTAACTTGCCGGTTGGTCGGTAAGGTCGCAATTGCTGACATTGGAACACCGGATTGAATGTCACGGTATCCCGCTTCAATTTCAGTTATGCAGGAAACAAGATGGCCCAGAATAGTATCAGAGGTTTCATCGAAGTGGGTCGCAAAAATCGCCGGCAAACCAGCTAGGAACGCGTCTCGACGTCTTGCCAAAGCAGGATCGATCTTCCGAACGATCATCCGGTTGCTGCGCAAAATGAGTTGGACCAATTCTTCCGCGTCTGAGGATGCGACGTCTTTGCCCAAAGCATATTCGAGCTTCGAAATATCGAGGCTTTCGATAGCCTTGGCAGCACCTTTTCGGTCCATAGAATCCCAGTCCGTTTATCGTGCATCTAGTCGATCGTTTGTGGACGTCTCCACATCGGCTACAATCATGAAGTAAGGGAAAAGCCGAGCGCAATTGCTAGGTCGCTATTCCCATCTGAAAGTGAGCGCATGCGGAGGTCCTGCCGCAGTTTTGCTTCCTGGAAGGCGTATCCGATATCATAGTGGGGAGCACGCGCCAATTCATCGAACAGAACATCCAAGCACGACAGGTAGTACTCGCAGAGGTTCGTTAGAAGCGCTTCAATGTTTCGGGAAGGACTAGCGTTGTGCACAATGCGATTACGTTCGAGATATATCCGCCTTATCTGCCAATTGATCTTCTGGTCGTGCCCTTTCAACGTCGCCGCTCTGCTCTTAGGGTCCTTAACTTTCGTTAGAAGTCGATACGTTCGCAACTGTGCCAGCGGTTTTTTCGCCATGAGGTGTTCTAGTTTCTTGGAGAGTGCACGATACTTCTGGTCAAAAAGTGCGAGGCCAAATCGGTGGAGTTCTGATTTTGATTCCGAAATTGAGCTTATGATATCTAGAAACTGGTCGGGATCGCTTTCCCTGTGAAGCGAGTAGACCCACTGGAGCATGTTGCGGAAATATGCCGCTCGCTGACAGATGACGACAATTTCGGCGATTTCGGCGATCCGGTTCTCTTTGTCCTTTAATCTGGGGAGCAAACCTTCGAGGGCGGACCACACGGATACGAGCTGCGTCGATAGCCCATCAGCGTGAAAACCGTTGGCGTACTCTGTTATCGACTTCCTTATTTTGTCGGTGACCTCGGGCCGCAGTTGCTCGCCGAGCAGCACCGAAACTCTCTCCCCCACTACCTTATTAGCATATTTTTCGGAGATCCTTCTCCGCCATCGCATCGGTGACCGCGGGCCAACAATCGCGTGACCATCTGCCGTCCCAGATCGCACGATTACCATACGATCAACCCAATCTGCTTCGGAGTGAACATTCATTGTATAGGCTATCGATCTGGCAAGGACGAGCTTAGCTTCTGCTTGCGCCCTTGCGTCTCCAAAATCGAACGCCTTAAGGTTCTTGATAAGAAAAACGCTTTTGGAGGCGTCGCCCGGGTTCAACGCATCTTTGTGGCGCTCATAAATTTCACCGGGAACCTTGCCGGTAACCCCCTCAGCGACATCGCCAGGAAGAGCCGCAGTTAGTTCCGAGGCCGCGCTGACATAGGCGTCGAAATCACGCAAACGGCAGGGAAATGCCGCAAAAAAGTCCTGGAGAATCCGCGCAGCTTTACTTCCGGCGGAACGCTTCTTGATGATCGCCGATACTTGCCTATAGATTTCCTCTTCTGAGTGCCCAGAGTTGATCAGGTGCGAATAAAATAGTTCGCTGAGCTTTAGCAACTCGTCGCCACCCTTGGTTGGGGTAGCGTCTCCCTTTGCGACCGTTTGCGCAATGAGGTCGCGGCACTCCCGCAAGTATGAATTCTGCAATCGCTTGTGCAGTCGTTCGACCGCGAATACCTTGCTGGCTAAGGTCTTTTCATTGAACAGGAACAAAAGTTCGTCCCAATCATCCGCGAACCCGGTCTTGATGACAATATCTCGCTCGCCAAACCAGAGCAGCTCATCAAGGAGGCTGGAGACTGCACCCTCTCGCAACCCAGAAGTCTCCATTTCATGCACGAAGCGCAGGATCTCTTCGCATCGGTGGAACGTATTCAGCGACGTTGCTCGAAACAGATCTCTTGTGAAATATGAACTGAAGTCAAGAATGATATCGGCGTAGAAGTCCAGAATGATGTCGCTGCTCATTTTGAATCCAGGAATTTAAGGTTGCATGCCAACTTGTAAGACCAATCGGTAAACACCTCGTATTGCTTGCTCGAGTTCCTACATCCAATCTAGTGGCGTGAACCTACGAAGTCGCACCCGGTCGGGATGTCAAAATGCGATGTTGTTTGGAAGCCCGCGCAGAAGTCTCGTCTACCGAGCGATTTCGGCGCCGTCAGGCGTAGCTAAAGGCCCGAGGCCTTGGTGAGGTTGATCCGGAAACGGTCACGTCGGCGCTGGTATTTGCGGGTCATTTCGGCGCTGGCATGACCGAGCTGCTTCTGCACATATCGCTCATCAACTTCAGCGGATGACGCCAGCCCAGCCCGCAACGAATGACCGGAAAACTTAAGGGCGCGTTCAATTTCGCTGAGATCACCGCGAACGCCGGCCGCCATCGCCGCGCGCTTCACCAACCGCGCCACTTCCTTGTCGTTCAGCCGATCCGGTCCGACGACCTTGCCCTTTCCTGTGACGCGGCGGAAGAGGGGGCCGTGCGCGAGCCGGGCAAACTTGATCCAGGTCTCGACAGCCGCGACTGGACAGGTGGCGTCGGAAGAACCTCGGCCAACCTCGACCTCGCGCCAGCCGGTCTTGCCGCGTAAGGTGACGAGTACGCCTTCATCGAGGATCTCGATCCAGCCGCGACCATCTTCCGTTTGGTCTGGTTTGAGATCGAGGCCAACGATCTCCGAGCGACGCAGGCCTCCAGCATAACCGATGAGCAGCATAGCCCGATCCCGCAGGCCGCGTAGGGTGCCGCGATCAAGAGTCTCGACCATAGCGATAATATCTTCGGCCAGCACCGCTTCTTTCTGGACGGGCGGCCGCGCGTGACTTTTGCGGATGCCGGACAGCACTGTCGCGATGTGACGATCTTTGCGATCGAGCGTCAATCCTCGCTGGGCATAATTCCAAGACAAGGAGGAGAGGCGGCGATCGATCGTCGACACAGAATTCCCCTTCACTCCGCGCTCTGCCGCGCCAGACGCGCAGGCGGTGATGTAAAGTCCAACGGTTTGCGGATGCGGGGGGAGGGGAGCGAGGCCGGACCGCCTGCACCATGCGGAAAAATGCTTCCAGTCGGCGGCGTAGGCTTTGCGCGTATTGGCGGAACTGGCCGCCTGGACATAACCGCGGGCGCGATCGGCGAGGGTGGCAAGATGCGGTGGCGTCTGATCTCGATCAGTAGGGGAGGGGAGGACGCTGTCCGTCGAAACCTCCGGCGCGGAGAGATCATGGCCGGCCGCCGTGCTGAGAGGCGGCGCTGAGGTCTCCTCAATGTGAATTTCGCTCTTCTGCTCGATGATTTGGGCCATTTCTTCATAATGAGCAAAACGTCCGATAATGCAAGATTATCGGACGTTCTAGGTGACCGCCATGCCGTGCGGTTAAAGGCTATTATGCTGGCATAAACCGCGCACCTGATTTAAACTTTGCCGCATGGATTCGCGCGCCCCCTCCGCTTCAACCACGCCGACTTGGCCGCCCCGCCTGACAAGCTGGACGCGGCCGCGAGCTCACGACATTACCGAGTCCGACGCCGCCTTCGCCGCCGGCATCGCTTTGAAATCCCTCGACGATCTGGTCCGCACCGAGCCCCCATGGCTCGGCTGCTGGCGCGATCGCCTCGCCCTCAAATCTGCCGCCATCGCCGCCCGAATGCTTGGCCGCAACGAGGAGGAAAGGGCCATCCGCGATGCCGTTTTGCTGACCGCTGCGGGCGACGATCCCGGTCCGGCCGGAACGCTGTTCTTGGCCACACGAATGCTGACGCACCGATCCGGACCGGTCACCACCTCATTCGTCAAAGAGATCGCCGATCTTTTTGGCCTACGGTGGGACGACGGTCTTGCCTCAATTCCGGATATCGTCGATTCTGCAAATCAGTCCGGGCGAGCAGCACCCTTCGCGGTGGCGGACCTGCTGCTCGACGAGGCTCGGATTCTCGACGGGGACAAACCCAAGGATCCCCGCGCGTTCGCAAGCAGGCAAGCACGCCTGTTCGAGCGGGCGATCGGCCGGAGCTAAGCCGTTCACGCAACCGATCGAGAGCGCCAAGCATGATACCTTCTTGAGTGGAGACGCTCGGGCAGGAACGGTATTGCGTTTGGCCTCTGCCGCAGGTCGAGCAGGGCAGCGTCCTCCCAGATTGGGACGGAGCCTCGTTGGTTGAGGAGATCCGCGGGGACTTGGCTGCACGTGCGAATTCGGTAGATGACCGTGCTATCGTCGACCCGTCAGAAACTGTCTGGTTGTCGATCGGTAAGAGATGGAGCATGAGGCCCAGGTCGACGCACAGTGCACACTTTGTAGAGAAGCTCAGATCGTAATAATGGTCGCTATGTCGGTACACGACGTTAAAGCGACGCATGAATATCTGCGAAAAGTTGCGAGTACGCGTGAACCTGTAAAGGCTCTTTCTGAGTTCATCTGGAACGCGTTGGACGCGGATGCGACAGAGGTCACCGTTGAATTCATACGTAATGGCATTGGCGGGATTGAACAAATAGAGATCGCCAACAACGGGACCGGGATTACCAAGGCAAGGGCGGATCGGGATTTCACTAACATCGGAGACTCATGGAAGCTTTCGCTCAGTCGGACCACGACCGAAAAGCGAGCCGTCCATGGGAAAGAGGGGCGTGGCCGTCTACGTTTCTTCTCGTTGGCCAAGTTGGCAACGTGGAAGACCGTCTATGTAGAGCAGGATCTGCACCTCACGCTCGAGATCAAGATCGATGGTGATCGGCTGAACCGGGCTGATGTGCCGGAACCCGCAGATGCCGATGGCTGTGACACCGGGACCAGGNTCACACTCGACGGTCTCAAAGAGACGTTTGACTGGCTTGNGGGCCCAGAGGGTAGGGCGGAGTTCGNCGCAATTTTTGCCCCGTATCTCCTTCAGTACCCCAATGTGTCAATCGGCGTTCAAATATTCCGCGCCGGTTGACACCGAAGCACTAATTACGCTTCTTGATCCTAAATATGCTGCTCCGAAAGTGAACGGATTGCCGCTCTCAGGGTACCTGGGTCAGCGTACCGCTCTCAAAACCGGCACGTGATATGTAGGCGTCAGTCTCGGAATAAAGATGGCAAGCATTGCTGCTCTTTTCAAANGAGAACGCCACACAGGTGATACTCTTAGATCGCGTACACTCGTCTCTGCATCCGTCTCGCGAAAAAGATTTNACTTTTACCTCGCCGTCGCGTGGAAACCCTTTCTTGTTATAATATTCATATATCTTCGGTGCCGACGAATATACCTTCGTCTCCCTGCCATCCTTATAGCCGCTTATGGCCCGAGGATTTAACATAATTTCTCCGGACTTTTCCTTTAATAGGCATAATCTATTCCATTTGTCATATGTATAGGCGCTACACTTGGCATCAGCGCTACACGCATCTTGACAACTCTTCAAAGTAGACCGGGGCACCATGTTAAAGGTTTTTCCACTAAGATCCCCGTTTAGTACCGTATTCTCTTCAACTCGTGCACCACGGGGAGCTTTTGGAGGCTCCGCCTTCACTAACGACCTTGAGATTACCTCTCCTTTCTCGCGTGGTGCATCTTCACCAAAAATACGGAGCGGAGAACTCTCGCCAGGCTTCAATTCTTGGATCGTGGCCTTGATCCAAGCGAGCTCGCTCACAATANTTGTATAGCCTGCGTCCAGCCCACAAGCTGGAACATTGTCTAAATTACCCCACACCTTCAACGCCCTGTCAATTCGACTCGGATCGGGTAGAACGGCGTCGCTGTTCATGGTAAAGATGCCAAGTAGATAGTGGACAGAATCCACTGAACCATCTTCGCTTTTTGCCCCCAGCGTTACAGGTGCTCCCGAATCGCCCACGCAAATCGAAGCTACATCTCCTCCCAAGTCCCTCTTCATCCTAGCTACGTATATATTGGAGCCTCCGGGCATTGGGAAAGGCGCCTCCATCTGTCCAAATCCTATCTTGCCCAAGTCACGAAACACGTCATCTCTGAGCCTGCCAAAGATGGAGATTTTCGGCCGAACCAGATTTTGGATATCAATATCGCCAGGGACGAGAGTCATCGGTCGGGCGTAATTCGACTCAACTTCTAGATGAATAACGCCTATGTCATGATATTTTCCGGAACGTGTCGCAGTAAATTCCTTGTACTGGTCACCTTGTTCACCGGCATTCGTATCGGGATGCCAACGAAAGTCTTTTACTGCTATGGTCTCAAAATCACTCTGATCAGGATTGATAGGTGCTCGAACCCTAAAGCGCGTCTTTGCGCCACGGAGGCAATGTCCNGCNGTAAGAAGCAGATCTACGTCAACAAAGACTGCAAGGCACTTGAAATCGTACCCNGGCCTAGCAGTGTTGTCCGCCTCCAATAAAGCAACAGCTCCGAAGCCGTTGGGATATTCGTCATACTTCAGTTCTGTTCCGTTTCGTAACGCCGCCACTGG
>Ga0055540_1000855_pt1 | contig 20339 bp, 17 predicted proteins | sample AraplaCvi_mMS_r2_2_FD_55040 | JGI IMG/M metagenome (GOLD analysis project Ga0055540, IMG submission 55040) | Arabidopsis root microbial communities from North Carolina, USA - plate scrape MF_Cvi_mMS_r2 | ecosystem: Host-associated > Plants > Roots > Endosphere | place: USA: North Carolina
GAGGGCGCCTCAGGCGAGCATGGGGTTCAAGTACACGTAGAGGGCCTTGATTCGCCCCCTCGCGGTGAGAATGACGTCGAGGCCGGTGTACTCGGGCGCTTCGTCCCTGCGTCCAGAACCCCACGCCAGGATCCCACTGTCGTGAAGCACCTCGGGTCTTCCGCGCGGCGTGTAGACGAACTCGGGATGCGTCGAACGAAGTTCTCCGGCGAATTGGTCGACGGCCCCTCGCCCCGCGAACTCACCGTCGGGTACGTACAAGACGCAGTCGTCGGTGTAGAGCTCGTCGAGCGCCGCNCTCCTGCGTTGCGCATCGTTCTCGCCGAACACTTCATGAAGGTTTCGGACGAGAAGTTCNGCGATCGGGTGAGGCATCCAGATTCCCTTCGAAGAGGCGTGAGCGAAGACGCAGCAGCGGCANTCGCCCGAGCCACGTTCACCTATAGGTGACATGTCACGTTTTAATTCTGATGGTACGGCTGCAATCTGTCAACGAACGGCNCCACGCCCGGATTCGGCCACGACCTGGGCCCGGGCCCACGGGGGATCCACCTCTTTGGCCTCGACCTCGAGGCCGCCGACTAGCGNCGTGAATCGTTGCGNCACAACGCCTCTACCGATGACGGGCCGTTCGGCTGAAAGCACTCCGCCACGACGGCCGCTGCGTCACGACGTCGGGACCAGCCCTACCTCGACGGCACCGTCGACGACGGCCGCGACCACGGTGATGGGGGTGGTCGAGGCGGCGCGACTTCGTAGCACGCATGCCGCCGTCGGGGCGACCAGATGCATCCGGATGGTCCGGCGCAGTCCGCGCGCTCCGTAGACGGGATCGAATCCTCGATCGTGGAGNAACTCGATCACCGACGGGTCGAGGCGCAGATCGACGGATTCACGGGCCAACCTGGCGGTGAAGAGATCCACTTCTCGCATCGTGACCTGCTGGGCCGTCNAGGCGTCGAACGCCTTCATGACGACCGTCTCGTCGATGCGGTTGAAGAATTCGGGGTCGAAGAAACTCTCCACTGCGGCGGCCACCATCGCGTCTGCCCGATCCGGCGAGCGAGATCCCCTGCGTCGGCGCCATCGAGAGGACGAGTTCCGGTCGGCTCGCTGCGCCGCGGCNACGTCCTTCGACCCCAAGTTGGACGTCATGAAGACGTAGCTATTCCGAAACGAGATGCGTTCGCGGCCGTTCGCCAGCCTGAGTTCCCCANTGTCCAGCACGTGGAGAAGCGCCCGGATGACGGTGGCATCGGCCTTCTCGACTTCGTCGAAGAGCACGATGCCTGGGGTGTACGCGTCACCTTCGATCTTGTTCTTGTCGAACAGGGTGAAGGATTCCTTACTCCCCGCGTAGCCCGGCGGTGCCCCAGAAAAGGATGCCGCATAGTGTTCTTGGGCCAGGGCCGCCATGTCGATTCGGCACAGATCGTCTGGCCCCGTGCGAATTTCGGCAGCGACCTGACGAACCAGTTCGGTCTTGCCGACCCCGGTCGGTCCGACGAGCAGGATGCTCGCCAGCGGACGACCGGGATCGGTGATGCCGGCACGGGCGATCGACAGCGCCCGTGCCACGGCGGCTACGGCGTCGGGTTGGCCCAGGATCCGCTGCCCCAGCTCCGCGAGGAACACGTCGTGGTCGAACGCGGTCGCCGATGTGGCGCCGACGGTGTCGACCGCACGCGAGGCCGCGTTCTGATCGTGGAACATGTCGGTCAGGTGGGGCATGAAGCGAGACTCACGCCTCGAGGGTCTGCTCGACCGGCAAGGTGCCGACGCGACAGTCCGCGACGCCGACGGTGTCCCGGGTGATCGACTCGACGACGTCGCGCGCCTTCTCCGCGTCGGTCACCCACAACTTGTAGAACTCGAACGGGCAGTCGGCGACGCCCTTGTCTCCGTCTCCCGCGGCGTGGACCCCCGAGTAACCGCGGTGCAGCAGCTTGAACAGGTGGTTCTGAGACTGATCGTTCTGACGGGCGTCGCGGATGGCCGACAGCGACAGCTGGGCGTACTGAATTCCGTACTCTTCCTCGCCGGTCTCGCCGAGGGTCCGACCGTCGAAACCGATGACGGCCGAATGACCGAAGTAGGAATACACCCCGTCGAAACCGGCGGCATTCGCCACGGCGACGTAGGTGTTGTTCGCCCATGCCATTGCCTTGGCCATCAAGACTTGCTGCTCCTTGGCCGGGTACATGTAGCCCTGGCAGCGCACGATCAGCTCGGCACCCTTCATGGCGCAGTCCCGCCAGATCTCGGGATAATTGCCGTCGTCGCAGATGATCAACGAGATCTTCATGCCCTTCGGTCCCTGCGACACATAGGTGGTGTCACCGGGATACCAACCCTCGATTGGGCACCAGGGCAGTATCTTTCGATACTTCTGGACGATCGTGCCGGTGTCGTCGATCAGCACCAGGGTGTTGTAGGGCGGCTTGTTCGGATGATCCTCGTGACGCTCGCCCGTGATGGAGAAGACCCCCCACGTCTTGGCCGTTCGACATGCCGCGGCGAAGATGTCGGTCTCGTCTCCGGGGATGGACGCCGCGGTGGCGTACATCTCGTCCGAGTCGTACATGATGCCCTGTGTCGAGTACTCCGGGAACACCACGAGGTCCATCCCGGGTAGGCCGGACTTCATCCCGACCACCATCTCGGCGATCTTGCGGGCGTTGTCGAGGACCTCGTCCCTGGTGTGCAGCCGAGGCATCTTGTAGTTGACGACGGCCACGCCGACCGTATCCGGGCTCGAAGAGATGTCACCATGACGCACGAGGAACTCCTTGATGGTCGAGAGGGGTTGACACGTAACGGAATCGGGCACCCGCGCGGCGCCGAGCGGAGTCGTCAGTTATCTTCCACTTGAAATATATTCACATGGAATTATGTGGGTGGCGACCCGGTGGTGTCAACCGCTACGGCCCACCTCCCCGGCGTCATGTCGAGGTCAGCGTGGCGAGCACGTCGAAGTCGTAACCATCCGCGACAGCCAGGTGCACCGGTTGCGCCGTGGCGTCCGCCTGGTATTGCACCGTGCCCCGTGGGCTCTCGTAGGACACGCGGTCACTGGTGGCGATGTCGGTCAACGTGCCCGAGCGGTGGATCAGCTGGGACAGCAAATGCAGACCCTCGTAACATGATTCGGCGATGCCGCTCATGGGCGGCGCGGTGGGGCCGTGCATTCGGTGGTACTGCCCCACCAAGTCCATGGCGTTGGCCCCGCCCATCGAGCGAAAGAACGAGGCGGCAGCGAAGAGTCCGCGGGTGGCGTCGTCGCCACTGGCGAGCAACATGGTCTCGTCCATCAGTGGGCTGAAGCGGATGAACGAGTCGGCGGCGCCGAGTTCGGCGCAGGCGCGGTTGAATTCGACGGCATCCTGGCCGACGAGGAGCATCAACACGGCGTCACACCGCGACGCCGCGGCAGCGCGTACGACGTCGGACATGTCGGCCCGACCCAGGTCGACGAAACGTCGGCCCACGATCTGCAGGCCGAGATCACGTGCATAGCCGCGCACGGCGGCAAGCGAGGACCTGGGCCAGACGTAGTCGTCCCCCACGACGAACCAGCGGCGAGCGCCGACGTTGTCGCGCAGCCAACGCAGCGCCGGCGCGATCTGGCGGTCCGGCGTCTCGCCGCAGCAGTAGATGTCGCGGCGTCGCTCACCGCCTTCGTAGAGGGCCGGGTAGGCATAGGGAACCCGTCCCGCGATCACGGGGGCAAGCGCGTTGCGCACCGACGAGATGTGCCATCCGCTGACGGCGTGCACCGCACCGGCGGTGACGAGTCGGTCGACGTGGTGGGCCACCACCCGCGGATCGGCACCGCCGTCGACGACGTCGACCTGCACCTCGCGCCCGAGCACTCCCCCGTTGGCGTTCAGATCCCGTGCCGCCAGTTGGCTGACGGCCTCGCACGACGGACCGAACACGCCCCCGGGGCCCTGAAGGGGCACGACCATGGCCACCCGCCACGGACCGTCGCCGCGAGAATCCATGGAAGTACGTCCTTTGCCACTCCGTCGACGAATGGACTACCATCACTTTCACCTGAAAGTATCGCGCTACCAGGACCGATGGGCAACCCGGAGGAGTCGTCGATGGTGAGCACGCTGGGCGGGAACGACGTGAGCACGTCCACGACGGCGACGCTGCTCCGCGCCGTCCGCAGCTTGACCGCGCACGTGGACGGGGAGCTGCACGGCACGGGCCTGGCCGTCGACCACTGGCTCGTCATGGACGCCCTCTCGGTGTCGGCGGGGTTGACGATGGCAGAACTGCAGACGCTCACCCTGACCGCGGCCCCCACGCTCACGAGGGTGGTCGACCGGCTGGTGACCCAGGCCCTGGCCTATCGCGAAGTGGACCAGTACGACCGCCGCAAGGTTCGGGTGTATCTCAGCGACCGAGGCGTCGACGTACACGAGGAACTGCATCGCAAGATCTCACCGGTGGAAGCACGGTGGACGGCGTCGCAAGGTGCGCAGCTGCGCGACCGCCTCTCACCCGCACCCGAACAGCCATAGGCGCTACCCGCCGAGGACGTGAACGTCATCCTCGGCGACCAACGCCGCCAGTCGGGCCAGATCGTCGACGCTCGGCCCTCCCGCGGGCGCGGTGTAGACGTTCAGGTGCAGGCCGGGATCGGACGGAACGTCGAAGGATTCGAAGTCCAGGTCCAGGCGTCCCACCACCGGGTGATTGATGCGCTTGCTGCCGAAACCGTGCAACCGGACATCCTGCGACGCCCATAGCCGCCGGAAATGCGCACTGCAGGAAGATAATTCGCCGATCAGGGCAAGCAGTTCCTCGTCGTGGGGGTTGCGACCCACCTCCATCCGCAGCACCGCGGCCGTATTCGTGGCGGCGCGGTCGTAGTCGACGAAGAACTCCTCGGCCCGGGCTGGGTGCCCGTAGACGAATCGCGCCGTGTTGGCGGGCCGCCGCGGATCGGCCAAGATCGGCGAGAACAGCGCGCGGCCAAGCGGATTCAGGGCGAGCAGGTCTTGGCGCCCGTTCCGAATCAACGCAGGCGCACCGGTGATGGCGTCGAGCACCTGCTGCAGCGCCGGACGCACCGTCGCGACGGGTCTGCGCTGCCGGCGGCCTCCCGGCTCTCCGGACCGGCGGGCCAGGTGGAACAGGTGATCGCGCTCGGCCTCGGAGAGCTGCAGAGCCGCCGCGAGTGCGTCGAGCACGCCGTCCGAGGCGCCTGCCAGGCTGCCACGCTCCATGCGCACGTAGTAGTCGACCGACACCCCGGCAAGCAGCGCCACCTCCTCGCGACGCAGGCCCTCGACCCGGCGTCGGCCACCGTAGGCGGGCAGTCCCGCCTCCGCTGGAGCGATGCGGGCACGGCGCGACCTCAGGAATTCTCGGATCTCCGAACGCGAATCGAGCGTGGCGGTCATCCGTCCACCGTAGGCGCGCATCACACANCACGGGAGGTACNACCAGTACCCCCTGGGGGCCGACGGGTCAGGCGGTCGTGGCGATCCCTCCGTCGACGGGGATGACGGCACCCGTCAGGTACGCACCCGCCCGGCTGGCGAGGAAGACGGCCACACCGGCCATGTCGTCGGCCCGGCCGATCCGCCGCAGGGGGGCCGAGGCCGCGATCGCCTCGCCCAACTCGTCNAGCGTCGCCGCCATCATCNCCGACGGGAAGGGGCCGGGCGCCACGGCGTTCACCGTGATGTGCTGCGGCCCCAGTTCCCTGGCGAGCACCCTGGTCAGTTGATGCAGCGCCGCCTTACTGCTCGAGTACGAGTAGTTGGGCCGGTGGGGGACGTGGATGGCGGCGATGCTGCCGATGTTGACGATCCGCGCGGGATCCTCGGCCGTCCCCGCGCTGCGAAGGGCGGGCAGAAGCGCCTGCACCAGCCAGAACGGCGACTTGAGGTTGAGGTCTACGACCGTGTCCCACGCCGCGTCGGGGAACGTTTCCAGTGGCTCGTCCCACATCGCGCCCGCGTTGTTCACCAGGACGTCGACGCCGGCGGTGGCCGTGACGGCATCCGCGAGGCGCTGGCATTCGTCGTGCCGGGACAGGTCCGCCGGGACCGCACGCACGTCACCGTACGTGGACAGGTGTTCCTCCGCACGCGCGCACGCCTCAGCGTCGCGCGAACTGATCACCACCCGCGCTCCGGCCTGGAGAAGACCCCTGGCGATCATCATCCCGATGCCCCTGGTGCCACCGGNGACCAGAGCGCGTTTACCGCTCAGATCGAACAGCTCGGCCTGCGTTGCGAAGTGAACGTCCTGCACGTGTCGCCCTTCTCGAAAGGAGAGACGGCGGCGTCTCTCCTCGACGACGCTAGGCGCTCGCGGGGGTGCCGAGGAGGCCCCGTCGACGCGGGTACTGCCAGGGCCCCTCTCGCGTCACCGGCTCTTGTCGGTGGGTGACGCTACGGTGTCGAGGGTCAGGACCCCGGTGCGCCTTCGAAGCGTGGACGCTGTGTACTCAACACCCGCACCGGAGTCCTGCCGCGGGTGTCACGGGCTCTCGAGGGGTCCGTGACTCCCGCCGGTCACATGCCCGCCCTGAGGCAATCCAACCCTTCTCGCNCCNCGCGATGCCNGGGTCGGCCGTCACNGCGGTCAGTGGGTCACCAATTCGATGATCTGGACCTGCAGTTCACCCACGACGCCACCGAGGATCGCCCCGACGGCGATCATCAGTGGCTCGTCGTCCTTGAAGATGGGCCGCAGGATCGACTCGTACTCCTCGTTGCTCAGCTGACTCATCTTCTCGACGATGGTGTTCTCCAGGTCGATCACCTCGGCGGCGTAGTCCTGGGCCTGCGACAACGTCGACGGCACTCTCTCGAACACCAACGCCACGACTCGATCCTTCATCGCCCGGTAGCGCTTCGTGCCGATCGTCAACGCGACGATGGGAGCCGCCACCCCTCCGGCTTGCTTGTCCATGGCGGTCTCGATCTCCCTGGCGACCAACGCAAAGAGCTTGTCGGCCCCGGGACCGGTGACCAGGGCGTCCAACAACATCTCGGGAGCGAAGAGGTCCTCGGCCAGGATCTTGGCGTACTTGTGCGTGATCGTGTCGCGCTGCGCGTGCAGNAGGCCTTGAAAGGTGAACNATCCCAGGATCTTCTGCGGGTGGATGGGCCGGAAGAGCATGTTCAGGGCGATGTAGTCGCTGAGGAANCCGACCGCGAAGCCGAACGCCGGCATGATCCACGGATTTTGAAACAGCGCCCACGCCACCATCTGTACGACGCCGATCGCGAAGCCGAAGTAGATGCCGCTGCGGCGCACGAACGCCATCGCGTCGTCACCCACGCCACGCATCAACTTGACGAGCTTCTCCTTGTTGCGCACCAACGTCGTCACCGCCAGGAACTGGACGTCGAGGTAGCGCGGCAGGTCGGACTTGATCTCCCCGATCAAGTGCGTGGTCAGTTCCGGCAGCTGCGCGGCGATGCGATCTTGCACTGCCCGGCGACCCAGTTCGGGCAGGCTGTCCCACAGACCGGGTCGAACCTGCTCGGCGAGATCGCGGGATATCTCCTCGACGGCGGCGGTCAGCGGACCGTGCAGACGATCGAGGGCCTCGTCGATGTCGAAGCGATCCAGCAGCTCTTCGGGTTTGAGCAGATTGGCCGTGAGCAGCTCGATGGTGGTGGAGCCCACCTTGCCGGCGCGGCGGGGCACGATTCCCTGCCAACCGATGACTCCGATGCCCTTGAAGTCCTTGGGGCGGTAGAGCATCTCCACCACGACGATCTTGGTGCTCCACCCGACGAACGCGGCGATCAGCGGCATNGACAGATAGATCCACCAATAGTCGCGGACGTCTTCGGTGATCTCGCTCCAGCTGGCCATGGCCAGCGTGGTGGTCGTCATGCCTCGGGCGATTCTCCGGTGGCCGCAGCCCAGAACTCCGAGCCCAAGGGCGAGATGGCCACCGCCATCCTCTCGACCTTGGCCGGGATCGGGCCACGCCCCCCGCTCTTGACCGCCGCCAGCACCGACGTCTCGGCCATCAGCAACTCGTACTCGGTCTCCAGACTGGGATCCTCGGGCTTGACCTCGACCAGGTTCAAGGCCAGGAGATGACCGATGTAGTGCGGGACCAGCTCCGGCAGGGCGACGTTGGCGGTTCGCCCGATCAACGACGCGTGCTCCAAGACCGCGCGCCCGGACTGACGCGGCTGTCCCCAGCTGTACACGTTGACCATCGGCGACGACGATCCGTCCGACAGCGCGCCCAGAATCCGCGCTTCATCGGCGACGAGCTGGTCGAGCAGACGATGGAAGAGCTCGGCGCGACTCTCGCCGGTGCTCTGCTCCAATGACCGGTCCAGCAGGTCGTGCAGCTTTCCGCCCAGCCCGTTGGCAGCGGGTTGCGGGTGCGCGACCGGCGCCGGCTGCTCGCCCGCCGGGTCGGAATCCGGCGGCGTCTCCGCGGTCTTGCCCTCCAATGAGTCGAGTCCATGCCTCAGCGTGTCGACGATCCGTTTGCCGGTCCAGCTGTAGACGTCGAGGCTCACTCGAGCTGCACCGACAGCCTGGTTGAGCAGCTCGCGCGGCACGAAGGGGTTGGGCATGGTGACAAGCTAGTCGTCCCCGATCCGGCCTCCTCCTCGATTGCCAAAAGAGCATGTGCGTGTCCCGTTCGCGTGCCCCGACCCTCCGTCTCGGCGTCGGTCATCCGAGGTCGACGCGTCACTGCCGCCCCGAAGTCGCAACGTCCTGACAGTGCCTGTCCATCGGCGGCACAGAATCTTCGCCGGATCGATTTCGTTGGTTCTCGNCCAGTAAGAAGCGTTGATTGATCGAATGGCGGTGATNGTGACAGGGTGGTGAGGTGGTCCGGACATTGCGTCGTCAGCAAACGCGGGACCGCGGAAGTGACGTGAGCACGCCGCGGGACCGGCGCTGGCAGGTGGGCGTCCTCGCCGTCGCAGGCCTACTGGTGCTGGTGAACGCTTCTGCGCGGTGGAGCGAGACGACGACCATCCTGGTCGACAACGCGATGCAATTCAGTGCCGGGACCGCGGCCGCGTTGTCGGCGTTGATCTGCGGCTCGAGAGAGACCGGCGTCCGACGACGGTGGCGGTTCCTCGTCGCCGTCGGGATGGCGGCGTGGACGACGGGCGTGGCGCTCTGGGCGTGGTACCAACTCGTCGACGGCCGAGGTCTGCCGAGCCCGTCGTTGGCGGACGCCGGGTTCCTGCTGTACGTACCCTTCGGGTTGGCCGCCCTGTTCACCATCGCCGGTGCGGCGACGGTCCGAGGCGACGACGGTGACGTCCGCCGGCGCCACCCGACGACGGGATTGATGCTCGACGGTCTGATCGTCACGACGTCGCTGTTCTTCCTCAGCTGGCTCGGTGCGCTTGGCCCGGTCGTCGCCGCCGGCGCACCGAACTGGATCACCCTGGTGGTGGCCGTCGCCTACCCGGTGACCGACCTCGTCATGGTCTCGGTGGCGGTCCTGGCGGTCGTCTTCGGCCGGGTCCGCGAGTCCGACCGCACCGGGTTCCTCTACCTCACCGCCGGCATCGTGGCACTCGCATTGTCCGACAGCATCTACGCCTACCTCGTTGCCGCGAACGCCAGCATCATGAGGCCCCTGGAGAACGCCGGCTACGTCGTCGGGCCGCTGCTCATCGCGTTCGCCGCGCTCGAGCGCGCCTCCGGCGGCAGCAGGGCGGTGCGGCCCGTGGGGCACGCCGACGGGTGGGCGCTGGGCCTGCCGTATGCGGCCCTGTTCGCCGTGGGACTGGTCGTCGCCGCACGACTCGTGACCGGGCCCCCGCTCGGGGTGGTGGCTACGTCGACCGGGCTGCTGGTGGTGGCACTGGTGGTGGCCCGCCAGTTGCTGACCGTGCTGCAGAATCGTTCACTCCTCGACCGCGTGTACGCCGACCAGAGGTTGCTGTTGCACCTCGCCTACCACGACTCCCTCACCGGATTGGCCAATCGGCTGAGCTTCGCCCGTCGGCTCGACGATGCCATCGCGCATCGCCGGGCGCTGGCGCTGATCCTCGTCGACGTCGACGACTTCAAGGAGGTCAACGACCGGTTCGGGCACCCGGCGGGAGATCGCGTGCTGCAGGAGGTCGGGCGGCGCCTGAGCGATGTCGCCGAGCCCAGGGACACCGTGGCACGCATCGGCGGTGACGAGTTCGCCATCCTCGTCGAAGGAGCCGCGGTGCCGGCGACCGACCTGGTCAGCNGAATCCGTGCTGCGCTGAGGACTCCGGTCCTCGTCGACGAGGTGCCGNTCTCGCTGCGCGTGAGCATGGGCGTGGTGCTGCCCGATCTCGACGAACCCTTCCTCGACGGCGACGTGCTGCTCGGCCGGGCAGACGGGTCCATGTACGCCGGCAAGCGAACCGGCAAGGACGCCGTGGTGATCTACCGCCCGTCGATCGGTGACGTCCCGGACTTCACCAGCGCGCTGCGCTCGGCCCTCGGCGACCGACCCATCGGCTTCTGCATGGTGTATCAACCCGTCGTCAGGCTCGACGACGAGACCGTGGTCGCGCTCGAGGCGCTGGCCCGCTGGAAGGCGTCCGACGGCAGCGACGTCGAGCCCAGTCTGTTCGTCCCCTCGGCCGAACAAGCCGGGTTGGGTCGGGTGCTCGACGTGATGGTGGTCAACGCGGTGTGTGCCGACATCGCCGACGTGTCAGCGCATCTCGCCGTTCACGTCAACATCGGGGCGGCGCGACTCGGCGACGCGGAGTTCGAGGCCGCGGTGAGCGAGGCGCTCACCGCCCATCGCGTACCGCCGGGACGGTTGATCTTCGAGATCACCGAGACCGAGGCGGTGAAGGGTCTCGGTGACGCCGCCGCGGCGATACGACGCTTGCAGGACATGGGCATTCGGGTGGCACTCGACGATTTCGGCACCGGGTACAACTCCCTGCAGTACCTCCACGAGTTGCCGGTGGACGTCATCAAGCTGGACCGCAGCCTGACTGCGTGGGCTGCCACCGACGCCACCCTGTACCGCTCGCTGATCGGGATCTGCGACGGTCTGGGACTCGACGTGATCGCCGAGGGCATCGAGACCGAGGAGTCGGCCGACACCGTGCGCCGGCTCGGCTGCCGTTTCGGTCAGGGCTTCCACTTCGGTCGGCCCGACGCCCTGAGCGCCGTCGTCGACTGCACGAGTCGACCGCGTCACGGGGTAGGCCGTCCCCTGAGCTGATCGACGCGCCGAGTCACACACGGGCGCGGCCGTCGGCGGTGGTCAGCGCGCGCGACACCGCCGATCGCCACCCGGTCGACTCACGCCGACGCACGCGGGGATCCATGTCGGGGTACCACGCCGCCGCGACGTGGCGGTTGGCCCGCAGAGCGGCTCGATCCGGCCAGTACCCCACGGCCAACCCGGCGGCGTAGGCCGCACCCAGGGAGACGGTCTCGGAGTTGAAGGGCCGCATCACCGGAACGTCGAGGACGTCGGCCAGGAACTGCATCAGCAGGTGGTTGGACGTCATCCCCCCGTCCACGGCCAACCGCGCCAGCGGCACACCCGAGTCGACGGTCATCGCGTTGACCACCTCCCAGGTCTGCCAGGCAACGGCTTCGACCACCGCGCGTGCCAAATGCCCCCGGGTGATGTAGGACGTCAGCCCGACCACGATCCCGCGAGCATCGGAATCCCAATGGGGAGAGAATATTCCGGAGAATGCGGGCACGATGTAACACCCGCCGTTGTCGTCGACGGTGCGCGCCAGTGTCTCGATCTGCGGCGCGGTGTCGATGACGCCGAGTGAGTCGCGGAACCACTGCACCAACGAGCCCGCCACCGCGATCGGGCCCTCCAATGCGTACATGGTCTCCGATCCGGGGGCGGCGTAGGCCACCGTGGCCAACAACCCGTGGGTGGACCGCACGATCGACGTCCCGACGTTCATCAGCAGGAACGCCCCGGTGCCGTAGGTGCACTTGGCATCACTGGGCTCGAAGCACATCTGCCCGAACAGGGCCGCTTGCTGGTCGCCGAGCGCCGCGGCGATGGGCACCCCCGGGAGCACGGTCGCGCACGTGGCGTAGACCTCGGAGTTCGACACGATCCGGGGCATCATCGCCTCGGGAATGTCGAACACGCCGAGCAGCTTCGAACTCCATTGCAGCGTATGCATGTCCATCAACAGGGTTCTGCTGGCATTGGTGACGTCGGTGACGTGAACCCCGCCCTTGGGCCCGCCCGTCAGATTCCAGATCAACCACGACTCCAGCGTGCCGAAGAGGACGTCGCCCCTGCGGGCTCGGGATTCGAGGCCGCGGACGTTGTCGAGGAGCCAACGCAACCGGGGCGCGGCGAAGTACGTCGCCGGGTCCAGTTCGGCAATCCTGCGGAAGTCGTCGGCGTGGTCGGCGATTTGGTCGACGACGGGCCCGGTCCTGGTGTCCTGCCAGGTGATGGCCGGCGCCACGGGACGGCCCGTGCGGCGATCCCACACCACCGTGGTCTCACGCTGATTGGCGATGCCGAGGGCCACGACGTGCGAGATGGTCAACCCCGCCGCCGCCAGCGCCTCGGGCACGACGCGTCCCACGTTGCGCCACAGCTCCAGGGCGTCCTGCTCGGCCCAGCCGGGATGCGGAAACGATTGGCGCTGTTCACGATGCGCGATTGCCACCATGCGGCCGCGCTGGTCGAACAGCATGCACCGCGCAGAGGTCGTGCCCAGGTCGACGGTGGCAATGACGCGCTGGCCGCTCACCGCGTCATTTCCAGGCCGTGCATCACCGCGGCGGCGGCGTGATGCAGCTGGTCGACGATGTCGGCCCTGGGTGTGCCCTCACCGGTGAAGAGCTGCTCGGGTGCACCATGCACGGCGATCGCCGCCACACTGGATCGACGGCCGTGGACGGGCACGGCGACGTCGGCGGAGTCGGGGTCGTACTCACCGTCGGCGGTGGCCACGCCACTGGCCCGGATCTGCGTCAGCGCGGCGGCCAGCCGGGCCCGATTGGTCGACGTCTTGCGGGTCAGTCGATCCAAGGTGAGATTGCGCAGAAGCCGTTGGCGCACCGGAGAATACGCAAGAACGAGCTTGCCACATCCCGTGGCGTGCAGCGGGAGGCGTTCACCGACACGCAACGTCTGACGCTGATCGTCGGGCCGGAAGACGTGGTGGACGATCTCGGCCTCACTTCCCTCGAGCGTCGTCATCAACACTTCGAACCCGGTTCCCAGCGCCAACGCATCCGCCCACGGCATCGCCGCGGACCGCAGATCGTTGCCGTCGAGCTCGGCGACCTGGTCCGAGGACAGCCGCGCACCGGGCGAATAGTCACCGGTGTCAGAGTCGTGGTCGAGGTACTCCAGGTCGACCAGCGTGCGCAGAATGCCGTGGGTCGTGGACTTGGACAAACCCACGTCCTGGGCGATGTCGCGCAACTGCATGGATCTGTCGCTGCGTTCTATCAGGTCGATGATTGCCGTGGCGCGCGCGATCGCCTGGATGGGTCCCGGCATGGTGCTCCCTTCGTCGGCGCGTCCTGGACACCAAAGCCACGGCGGCGCGTTCGACATTGTCGAACACGCGACGTTGATGTGCGTCACATTTCGCTCCTAGGTTGCAACAGGTCACCACTTGGAGCCCATTCCCGGGACGTAGAGCCACGTACGGAGGAGTCGACGATGAGAACGAAGCACCCATTGCTAGGGGAACTGTCCGGCGAGGTGATCGGCACCGCCATCCTGGTCCTCTTCGGCTGCGGGGTGGTNGCACAGGTCGTCACCGGAGGATTTCCNAAATCCGTCGGCTCNGGTGACCACAATTCGATCGCCTTCGGCTGGGGTCTTGGCGTGACCATGGCGGTCTTCGTCGCCGGGCGCATCAGCGGAGCCCATCTGAACCCAGCGGTCACCATCGCGCTGACCGCCTTCCGCGGCTTCGACCGCAAGAAGGTGGTGCCGTTCATCGCCGCGCAGATGGTCGGCGCACTGGTCGGGGCCTTCATCGTGCGGTTCGTCTACGCCGACCAGATCGCCGCCGTCGACCCCGACCACACCAAGGCCACCCAGGGCATCTTCTCCACCTCGCCCGGCGAGGGCGTGTCGATCGCGACGGCCTTCGCCGACCAGGTGGTCGGCACCGCACTGCTGGTCATCGTCATCTTCGCCGTGACCAGTGCCGTCAACAATCCTCCGATGTCGAACATGGGGCCGCTGATCATCGGCCTGCTCGTCGTCGCCATCGGCATGGCGTGGGGCACCAACGCCGGGTACGCGATCAACCCGGCCCGCGACTTCGGTCCGCGCCTGGCGTCATGGCTGACCGGTTACCACGACGCGATGTTCTCCGCCAACGGTCCTGAGTTGTACTTCTGGCTTCCCATCGTCGCGCCGATCATCGGCGGCCTGATCGGCGGCGCACTGTTCGTCTACTGCATCGAGAGGTTCCTGCCGCCGGAAGACGGGCTGCCCGACGAGATCGGCGTCTCCGAGGCGGTCGCGCGCCCCGATCGGTGAGCCCCCCGCCCGCCACCCCACGACCACGTCACCAGAGAGGTTCAGCCATGCCAGATTTCGTCGGTTCCGTCGACCAGGGAACCACCAGCACGCGCTTCATGGTCTTCGACCACGGCGGCAACGTCGTCGCCCAGCACCAACTCGAACACGACCAGATCCTGCCCCAGGCCGGCTGGGTGGAGCACAACCCGGTGGAGATCTGGGAGCGCACGTCCTCTGTCATCCAGACCGCGCTCGGCAAGGCCGGTCTGAGCAGCAGCGATCTCGCGGCGATGGGCATCACCAACCAGCGCGAGACGACCGTGGTGTGGAACAAGCGCACCGGTCGGCCCGTGTACAACGCCATCGTCTGGCAGGACACCCGCACCGACCGGATCGCCAGCGCCCTGGAAGCCCAGGGACACGGTGAGACCATCCGGCACAAGGCGGGACTACCGCCGGCGACCTACTTCTCCGGCGGAAAGATCAAGTGGATCCTCGACAACGTCGACGGCGTCCGGGAGGCCGCCGAGCGTGGAGAGGCGCTGTTCGGCAACACCGACAGCTGGCTGCTGTGGCACCTGACCGGCGGCAGCCGCGGCGGCGTCCACGTGACCGACGTGACCAACGCCAGCCGAACCATGCTGATGAACCTGGAGACCCTGGACTGGGACGACGAACTCCTGGCACTGTTCGACATCCCCCGTCAAATGCTCCCCCAGATCGTCCCGTCCTCCTCCCCCGAGCCCTACGGCATGACCCTGGCCGACGGACCCCTCGGCGGCGAAGTGCCACTGACCGGCGCGCTGGGCGACCAGCAGGCCGCCACCGTCGGACAGGTGTGCTTCGCCCCTGGTGAGGCCAAGAACACCTACGGCACCGGCAACTTCATGTTGATCAACACCGGCACCGACATCGTGCGGTCCGAGTCGGGTCTGCTCACCACCGTCGCCTACAAGTTCGGTGACGCCGACGCGGTCTACGCGCTCGAGGGATCCATCGCCGTGACGGGCTCGGCGGTGCAATGGCTGCGAGATCAGCTCGGGATCATCAGCGGGGCAGCACAATCGGAGGTACTCGCGCGTCAGGTTCCCGACAACGGCGGGGTGTACTTCGTGCCGGCGTTCTCCGGGCTGTTCGCGCCCCATTGGCGTTCGGATGCGCGCGGCGCCATCGTCGGACTGTCCCGTTTCAACACCAACGCCCACGTCGCCAGGGCGACGCTGGAGGCCATCTGCTACCAGAGCCGCGACGTCGTCGACGCGATGGAGGCCGACTCCGGGGTGCACCTCGAAGTGCTCAAGGTCGACGGCGGCATCACCGCCAACGACCTGTGCATGCAAATCCAGGCCGACGTACTCGGCGTCGACGTCGTCAAGCCCGTGGTCGCCGAGACCACCGCGCTGGGTGCGGCNTATGCGGCGGGCCTGGCCGTCGGTTTTTGGAAGGACACCGACGAATTGCGCAAGAACTGGCTCGAGGACAAGCGCTGGAACCCNACGTGGACNGACGAGGAGCGCCAAGCCGGTCACGCGCAGTGGACCAAGGCCGTCCAGCGCACGCTCGACTGGGTCGACGTCAGTTGAGTCGCGGACTCCCCACCACATTCTCACCTTCACGAAAGGCCAAGTGACATGGAGTCATTCCCNCTCTCCCCGTCCAATCGCGAGGTCGCACTCCGCGACATGGCGGCCGCCCCGCTGGACATCNTGATCATCGGCGGCGGCGTCGTCGGNGCGGGCGCCGCCTTGGACGCCGCCACCCGGGGCCTTCGAACCGGACTGGTGGAGGCCCGCGACCTCGCCTCGGGCACGTCGAGCCGGTCGAGCAAGCTGATCCACGGCGGTCTGCGCTACCTGGAGATGCTCGACTTCGGACTGGTCGCCGAGGCGCTCGCCGAGCGCGGCCTGATGCTGGAGAAACTGGCGCCGCACCTGGTGCGGCCCGTGAAGTTCCTCTACCCGCTCACGCACCGAGGCTGGGAACGGCTCTACCTCGGCGCCGGGCTGGCGCTCTACGACGCGATGTCGAAGGCGTCGGGCCACGGCGCCGGCGTCCCGCTGCATCGGCACCTCACGCGCCGCGGTGCGCTGCGCGCCGCGCCGTCGCTGAAGAAGGACGCCCTCGTCGGGGCGTTGCAGTACTACGACGCCCAGGTCGACGACGCCCGGCACACCATGACCATCGGTCGCACCGCGGCCGCCTACGGTGCGCNNGTGGCCACCCGAACCCGGGTCGTCGACCTNCTCCGCGAGGGCGAGCGGGTGACAGGTGCGCGGGTGGTGGATCTGGANTCCAACCGCGAGTACATGATNCGGGCTCGCCANGTCGTCAACGCCACCGGNGTGTGGACNGACGACACCCAGACGCTGGCCAACGAACGTGGCCAGTTCCACGTGCGGGCGAGCAAGGGCATCCACCTGGTGGTGCCACGCGATCGCATCCGGTCGTCGACGGGGATCATCCTGCGCACGGCCTCGTCGGTGCTGTTCGTCATCCCGTGGGGTCGCCACTGGATCATCGGCACCACCGACACGGACTGGGCACTGGACAAGGCCCACCCCGCAGCCAGCCAGAAGGACATCCGGTACCTGCTCGAGCAGGTGAACTCCGTGCTGCGCGTGCCGCTGACCGAGGCCGACGTCGAGGGGGTGTTCGCCGGCCTGCGTCCGCTGCTGGCCGGGGAGGACGCCGACACCTCGGCGCTGTCACGCGAACACGCCGTGGCACATAGTGTTCCAGGCCTGGTGGTGATCGCCGGCGGCAAGTACACCACCTACCGGGTGATGGCCAAGGATGCCGTCGACGAGGCCGTGCACGGCCTGGGTGAGACCTTCGACCGCAAGATTCCGCGCTCCATCACCGAGGACGTCCCGCTACTGGGCGCCGAGGGATACCGCGCACTGTGGAACGCGCGGGCCCAGCTGGCCGCGGACTCCGGCCTGAGCGAGGCGCGTGTCGCGGCACTGCTGAACCGGTACGGCTCGATGGTGGGTGAGGTCCTGTCCCTCATCCGCGACGATCCTTCGCTCGGGTCCTCCCTGACCGCCGCCGACGACTACCTGCGCGCCGAAGTGGTGTACGGCGCCACCCACGAGGGTGCCCTACACCTCGACGACGTGCTGTGCCGCCGCACGCGCATCTCGATCGAGACCTTCGACCGGGGAACCGAATCCTGCACGGAGGTCGCCGAATTGATGGCACCTGTGCTCGGATGGTCCGAGGAGCAGCGGGAGCGGGAGATCGCGCACTACCTGGCTCGGGTCGCTGCCGAGCGGGAGAGCCAGGAGATGCCCGACGACGAGACAGCCGACGGCGCGCGTCTCGGCGCCGCGGACATCGTGCCGGTCAGCTGACGACCGGGCGCCCCGCCGGGGGGTGCCGACCGGCGTCGGTGGCGNCGTCGACCAGGATGGACCGATGGATTCGAGTTTGGCGGGGCGCGTGTCGTTGGTCACCGGAGGCGGACGCGGACTCGGTCTGGCCATGGCCGAGGCNGTGGCGCGGGCGGGAGCCGGCGTGGCCCTGCTCGACGTGCGCGACGAAGTCCTCGACGCGGCCGAGAGGTTGTCCGCGACCACCGGTGCGACCGTCGTCGGCGTGACCGCCGACGTGACCGACGAGGCGTCCGTCGAGGCCGCTCTCGACGAGGTCGCCGGCCGACTGGGTGTCGTCGACGCCCTGGTCCACGCCGCCGGCGTCGCCGACACGACGAGCGCGCTCGACCTCACCGCCGAACGGTTCCGTCAGATCGTCGACGTCAACCTGACCGGAACGTTCCTGGTATGCCGGGCATTTGCGCGTCGCCTGGTCGCGGCGGGCCAGACCGGTTCGGCCGTCACGATTGCGTCCATGTCGGGCCTGCGGGTCAACCGGCCGCAGGACCAAGCCGCCTACAACGCGTCCAAGGCCGGCGTNTCGATGCTGACCAAGAGCCTCGCGATCGAGTGGTTGCCGAAGGGGATTCGGCTCAACTCGATCTCACCGGGCTACTTCGCCTCCGAACAGACTCTCGACGTGCCGCGGAACTCGCCGACACAGTTCGCAGAATGGATGGCCCACACACCCGTTGGCCGGATGGGTGAACCCCACGAACTCGGCCCGCTCGCCGTCTACCTCCTGNGTGACGCGTCGGCCTACGTGGTGGGACAGTCGATCGTCATAGACGGGGGTTACACCGCACTGTGACCTCCGTGCGGCGTGAGCCGTCGCCTGTCTCGGCGCCGTGGCAGTCGCCGTCCGGGCCGCGGACCGCCCTTGTCCGTCGTGAAGAGCGTGGCCCGCACGAGCGGCCCGACCAGGGCGTCGAACACGCCCGGCAGCAGGTGGTAGGCGACGATCGCGGGAACGTTGACCCACCCGACGTGGCGCTCGGTGGAGCGCTCGCGGTCGGTCTCCCCCACGATCACCCTGGCGACCGTGGCCGGCGCGTCGGCGCTGGGAGGTACGCGTGGCGTGTGCTCGAGATAGTTGACCGACGTGTCGTACACGGGCGTGTCGACTGGCCCCGGATAGACACCGTGTACACGCACCCCTGGCTGGCGCCGGTTCTCCTGGCGCAATGAGCGGACAAGCCCGTTGAGGGCGAACTTGCTTGCCACATAGGCAGATTGGTACGGCACGGCGACCCGGCCCAGAAGCGACCCGACCAGGACCAGGTGCCCGCTGCCGCGGCCTTGGAAGTGCCCCAACGCGCAACGCGCCACATTGGCCGCCCCGATGAGGTTGGTGCGGATGATCCGCTCGAAGACCTCGGCGGGCAGATCCTCGAACCGGCCGAACGCGGTGACCGCGGCACACTGCACCGCGACGTCGACCCGCCCGAACGCGTCGAGCGCGACGTCGAACAGCCGCTGCACCTCGTCGGCCTCCCCGATGTCGGTGGGGTGCACCAACACGTCCCTGGCGCCTGCAGCCAGGCATTCCCCGGCCACCTCCTGCAACATGCTCTCGGTACGAGAGGCCAGCACCAGCCTGTCCCGTCGTGCCGCGTAGCGCAGCGCCGTCTCCCGGCCGATGCCACTCGACGCGCCGGTGATCACGACGACCCGGGGCTCGACGGCCGGCATGCTCGCGGTCACCGNTCGGTCCTTCGGGAGGCGCGGCGGCGCTCGGCGACGCCGAGGGCCCCGAGGACGGCGGTAGCCGCCAGGGCAGGGCGACCACCACGCAGGCTGGCCAGCACGGCCACCCCCACGGCGGGCGGCGCCACCAGCGCGACCGGGTCACGACGGCGGCGACGCACGCGGGCCAGTGCCGCGGGCGTGCCCGAGAGCAGGTTGGTCGCGATGACGGCGCCGTGCACCGGTCCCGGAGGTCCGGGGGTCGAGGCCCGCGTCAACGCTGCGAGGCACCACAGCAGCAGGGTCGTGTCGTGCACGCGGTCGGCGACCGTCGTCTCAGCCATTCGTCGTCCTTCCGTCCATCCCATCGCCGCACTCGGACCAACCACACCGTGGGCCAGGCCGTCGATCAACTCCCGCGCCGCGTCGGCCGAGGACCACGTTGGGCGCCAATCCAATTCGTCACGCGCCTTCGAGGTGTCCATGAGCGGAGACCGGGTGGCCACGTCGTACCAGCCGGGCGTCACCGCCACCAGGCGCAGTGCATGCAGGACGCTGACGGCGCGACGCATCGGTGCCGGTGCCACCTCCAGCGCCCGGGCACCCACCAGGGCGCCGATGTCGCCGGCGGCGAGGGGGTCGGCGGCCAAGTTGTAGGAACCCCGCGCGCGTTGACGGAGCACTCGCACCACCGCGTCACCGACGTCGTCGGCGTGGACGAACTGCAACATGAGGCCTCGTGGCAGCGGGAGCAGCGGCAGCAGCCTTCGGTGCAGCAGTCGGTACGCCGCCCGGGGGACCGCCGGGCCCACGTAGAGCGA
>Ga0055540_1000872_pt1 | contig 19989 bp, 18 predicted proteins | sample AraplaCvi_mMS_r2_2_FD_55040 | JGI IMG/M metagenome (GOLD analysis project Ga0055540, IMG submission 55040) | Arabidopsis root microbial communities from North Carolina, USA - plate scrape MF_Cvi_mMS_r2 | ecosystem: Host-associated > Plants > Roots > Endosphere | place: USA: North Carolina
CTGCGCACCAGCCAGCCGCACGTCTTCGCGATGGGTGACGTCAACGGGGGACCGCAGTTCACCTACGTCTCCCTCGACGACTACCGCATCGTGCTCGACCAACTCGTCGGATCCGGCACGCGCAGCACGACGGACCGAAAGGCGGTGCCGTACACGCTCTTCATGACGCCGCCGCTGGCACGGGTGGGTCTGACCGAACGCGACGCCCGCGCGTCCGGGCGACGGGTGCGGGTCGCGGCGTTGCCCGTCGCCTCGATGGCGACGGTGCCGCGGGCGCGCATCGTCGGCGAGGCTCGCGGCATGATGAAGGTCGTGGTCGACGCCGCCGACGGCGCGATCCTCGGCGCGGCCCTGCTGAGCTACGACTCGCACGAGGTGATCAACGTGGTGTCCCTGGCGATGCGCCACGGCATCACCGCCACGCAGCTGCGCGACGAGATCTACACCCACCCGTCCATGACCGAGGCGTTCAACCAGCTCCTCGGTGCGCTGAAGTGACGTCGGCCGGCGGTTGACCGCCGCCCTTCCCGCCGAAGTACTTCTGATTCAGCGTGCCGTAGGTGCCGTCATGGGTGGCGACGTCGAGCCAGCGGTCGGTCCACTGCAGCAGGTCCTGCGAACCCGCGGGGAGTAGGTACGCCTTCTGCTCGGAGGTGAACGGCTGGTCAACGGCGACGCCGCACAGTGTCCGGTTCATGGCTGTCTGCCAACGTATTTCACTGACGTCGGTGACCATCACGTCTGCCGCGCCGGCAGCCAGACGGTCGAAGATGGTGTTGTTGTCCGGCCAGGTCACCACCGAGGCCCGGTGCAGATGGCTCTCGTCGAACGCGGCGTTGCCACCGCCGGGGTTGACGATGACGCGCACGCCAGGTTCGTCGACGTCGCGTAGATCGTGGAAGCGGTGAGCCTCGGCGCAGCGGGTGATCGCGGCCTTTCCGTCGTGCAGGTACGGCGCGGTGAACCGTGCCTGCCTCGCGCGATCGGGGCTGACGCTGATGCCGCCCATGGCGAGGTCGCACGAGGTGCCGACGTCGGCCACCAGCGACTTCCACGTGGTCGGCACCAATTCGAGCCGGACCCCGAGGGCCTGCGCCATGTCACCCGCCGCGTCGACGTCGTAGCCGCTCCACGTCCCGTCCGGCGCGTGGTAGGTGAACGGGCGGTAGTCGCCGGTGCTGCAGACCCGCAGGACACCGTGCTGCGCGATCCGCTCCCGTGCCGGTACCTCGACCGGCTCGGCGGTACTGGACCCGGCCACCAGGGCGACGACGGCGGTGACCAGCGCCACGGTGCATTCGCGCTGCCGCCGGGCAAGTCCCATGGCGCCATTCTGCTCCGTCAACTCGTGCGTGTCCGACGGGCGAACCGCCGCACGGGGTGAAGAATCCCAAGCGTGTTGGCCGTCGACTTGTTGACCAGGGTGGGATTGGCGACGGTGCTCGGCGTCGCCATCGGCTTCGAACGGCAGTGGCGCTCGAGGATGGCCGGTCTGCAGACCATGGCGCTGGTCAGCATGGGTTCTGCGCTGTTCCTGATCCTCAGTGCCTACAGCTTCGACCAGACCGGTGACCGGCTTCGCGTCGCGGCCCAGATCGTCTCGGGGGTGGGCTTTCTCGGCGCCGGCGTCATCATGAAGCAGGGGCTTTCGGTGACGGGACTCAACACCGCCGCGACGCTGTGGGCGACCGCCGCCGTCGGTGCGTTGGCAGGCGCCTGGATGTGGCGGGAGGCGCTCGCGGGCACCGCCATCGTGGTGGCGGGGAACTGGTTCCTGCAACCACTTGGCGCCAGGATGGACCGTGCCCACTCGGCGCGGCGTGACGCGACACCGGCCGACTACGTCATCGAGGTCGTGTGCCAACGCTCCGTCGAGGAGGAGCTCAGGGTGCTGACGGCCGATGCGCTGCCGCCGCAGGCGTTCCAGCTTCGCGGGATTCAGGTGAACCGGGCGCAGAGCCCGGAGACGGTGCAACTGCAAGCCGAGTTCGCGACCTCGGCCCGTGACGACGACAGTGCCGTCGACGCCGTTCGCGCACTGAGCGCCCAGCCGGGAGTCACGTCGGTGCGGTGGAGCATCGCCCACGAAGGCGCGGCCGACTGGTCGAGCTGACGTGGGTCGCCACCTCAGCCGGTGAGCGAGACCCGCGCGACCTCGTCGAGTGACTCCGAATCCCGGGGTTGTTCGAAGATTGCCTCCGCGTCGCGGCCGGACGTGTGAAGGGTGGCAAGGGTGTTGCCGAACAGGGGTCCGTTGACGTCGCGCCACGCGAACGGCAATGGGGGACAACCGTTGTGCCGCGCCCAGCGTCTGGTGACGCGGGCAAGTCGTTGTGACCAACCAAGTTTGAACACGGGCTTGACGAACCACGGCACGTAGTTGTGCACCGGTGAACACACCAGCTGATGGACGTGCGCGTGTGCGGCCGGAATATGGGCGCGTGCCACGTAGCTGTGGTGGACGTCGCCGGAGAGCACCGACACCGTCGCCGGGGCGCCCGAGTCGCGGGTGGCCACGTCGACGATGAGGTGGCTCAGGTCCAAGAAGGACTGAGCGAACGCCGCCCAGTGTTCGAAGTCCGCCGTCTGACGCACGGTTTCGCCCAGCCTGCCGCGCCAGCCCGGCCGATTGGCCGCCCGCTCGTTGACCATCTGCATGTCACCGATCGCCGGCGGCAGCAGCCACGGCAGCGACGACCCGATGATCAGATGGTCCACCTCGTCCAGCCCGTCGTTCACGTGCTCCTTCAACCAGGCGAACTCCCTGCTCCCCAACATCTTTCGGTCACCGGAGTCCAGGATCCTGGCGTTGCGCGAGTCGACCATGATGAGGCGGCTGCGGCCAAGGTCCCACCGGTAGCTGAAGCGCAGACCCTTGTCGTCGTCGACTTCGGTGTCGGCCCGGTCCGCGAGGTCGACCAGGAGCGGCCAGACGTCGCCTTCGGCCGCGAGCACCTTCTGGAAGTCTTCGTCGTCCGCCAGTTCGCTCGGGCTGAGGTTGCCGAGGTGTTGGTAGACCCAGTACGACGCAAGCCCCGACCGGATCCGATCGCGCCACCACGGCTTGGCGTTGACCTCCTTGCGCCAGGCGCCCGAGGTGTTCCAGTCGTCCCTGATGTCGTGGTCGTCGAAGATCATCGCAGTCGGGATCGTCGACAAGATCCACCGGATCTCCGGGTCGCCCCAGGTATGCCGGTAGAGGCCCTCGTATTCGTTGAAGGTCACCACTTCGTCCGGCGGGCGATGACCGCCGGACCGGCGCCCGGCCAGGTGACGGCGAGCCTCGGGGGTGAGCTCGTCGGCGTAGACCTGGTCACCCAGCAGCACCAGCGCATCGGGCCAGTCGTCGGTCGGCAGAGACGGCAACCTCGAGGCGTAGCAGTCCAGGGCGTCGAGGCCCAGCTTGTCGTCGAGCTTGGCGTCACCGGTCTTCGGGTAGCGGCACGACCCGAAGATGATGCGCAGGCGGTCGTTCGCGGTGTGCCCCCGCGTCCTGATCACACTCGGCGGGAAGGTGGCGTCCGGCTCTGGCCACGCCTGCTCACCGTCGACGTGGACCTGGTACTCGGTCTCCGAGCCGGCTTGGAGACCGTCGACGAGGACCAGCGCGTAGTGGCATCCCTGCACCTCGAAGGTGCGAGCCGAACACCCCAGCACCTCCACGACGGCCGACGAGTGCGTTTGAACCCACACGGTCGCGGTCGTGTCGCCGACGTGGCGCAGGACCGGGCCCAGCAGCAGTGACATCCGACCAGCGTAGGCGCGCCCGCGCCGCGGCCCCCGTCAGCTGGTGGAAATGCGNCCTGTCAATGTGATGTGAAACGTTTCAATCCAGTTGACCGGTGGATGGACGCGATGCCAACATTGCGGGCGTGGAGTCGAGTGAACGGGCCGTCATTTCGCAGCTGGTCGACCGTCTGAGGGCAAGCTACCCGGACGTGTCACCGGAGACGGTGACGATGGTCGTCGAACACCAGCACGCGGAGTTCGACGGCAGCCGCGTCCGCGACTTCATTCCCCTGTTCGTCGAGCGAAGGGCGCGGCGAGAGCTCGCGACCGCGCGCGGTTGACCCTGTGGTTTCGCGTCAGCACTGTTCGGTAACCGTTGTCGCCGACTGGTTGCTCTCGGCCGCACCGAACAACGCCACCGCGATCGCACCGCCGACTGCGCCGACGAACGCGATGACCACCAGCCAGCCCAAGCCGGGCAGCGAGCTGTCACCCAGCAGCAGCACGCCGACGATGCCGGGCACCACCGTCTCGCCCGCGACCAGTGCGGCGGACGCGCCGGTGACCGAACCGATCTGCAAGGCGACGGTAAACAGGTAGAAGCCGCCGACTCCGGCGATCACCGCTGCCCAGGCGGCCGGGTCGGCAAGGACGACGGTGGGTTGGAACGGGTCGACGCCGGCCACGACCCGTACCGCGACGGCCATCGCTCCGAACAGAACGCCCGCGACGAGGCCGGCGGCGACCGCGCCGTGGGCGCCGAGCACACGGATCAGGCCAAGGCCGATGGCGACCATCGCGACCGAGAACGCCAGCACGCCCCAGTGCACCGCCGCGCCGGGCACGTCCTCGCCGATGTGTCCCGAGGTGAACCCCAGCACGCACAGAGAGAGGACCACCGTGGCGATCGCCACCCAATCCCGGAGGCGGAGCTGAACTTTCAGCACGATGACACCGAGAACGGCCGTCACGACGAGGTTGGCGCTCATGATCGTCTGGGAGAGGAACAGTGGAATCAACCTCGCCGAGACCACGCTTCCCACGAAGCCCAGGCCGTCGAGCGCCATCCCGGCGAGGAACGCGGGCGTCAGCGCCGCACGTACCGTCGCGGCGAGCGAGGGTGCACCGGTCGCCGTCGTCGAACCGGCCGTTCCGCGAGCGGCGTCCTTGGCGGCGGCACTGCGCGCGCCGTAGGCCTGCAGCACCGACGCCGTGCCGTAGCCAAAGCATGCGACCAGCGCCGCCACGAGACCGATCAGCACCGGTCTCCTCCGTTGATGGCAGTCATGGGTGAAGTATCCAGTAGCAAGGCCGTCGCGAGCCGATTGGGACGCCTCGCGACGGCTACCATCGCGCGGTGTCGCAACTCGTTCTGTCGATCGCGCTTGGAGTCGCGCTCACGGCTGTCGTCACCCTCGGCGTCCTTCTCGTCGTGACGTCGCGCCGGCTCTCGGACGTTCGGCGGCGCCTCGAGCGCGCGCAACGGACCACGCCGAGGGTTCGGCGCAGGCGCCGAGGTCTGGCGCCATTCGCCATCCGCACGACGTGGAGGACGGCGGAGATGTTGCGCGCCAAGGGGGTTGGCGCAGTCGTGCGCAACTCGATCGAAGACCTGGCGGGGTGGGCCAGCGTCGAGCGGCCCGACTTGGCGCGGTTGGCGGCCGACGGGCACGTCGTCGTGGTGTTCTCCGACATCGAGGGGTCGACGGAACGAAACGAGGCGCTGGGCGACCGCGACTGGGTGGCGTTGCTNCAGCGCCACGAACGCCTCGTTCGCCGGTCGGTCGACGAGCACCGCGGTCACGTCGTCAAGAATCAGGGCGACGGCTTCATGCTGGCCTTCGCCGACCCCACCGGTGCGCTGCGCTGTTGCGTGGACGTGCAGCGGGAGTTGGCCAGGCATCCCGATCGCTGGCAGAACATCAAGGTGCGCATGGGGATTCACATGGGGGAGTCCGTGCGGCGAGGCGACGACCTCTTCGGTCTGAACGTCGCGATGGCCGCCAGGATCGCCGGGCACGCAGACGGCGGTGAAATCCTGATCAGCGACGTCGTCCGCGACGCGGTCGCACTCGCCGACGGCATCGGCGTGGCGTCTGCCGAGGTGGTGGAGTTCAAGGGTTTCAGCGGCACCTACGAGGTGTTTCCGGTCGTGATCGCTGACTAGCTGGAGTCGCGGTGCCCGGCGACCTCGCGACGCGCAAGCGCCCGCACGACCTGCTTGGCGACCTTCCCGTTGGGCGTCAGTGGCAGTGACTCCACGAAGAGAACGTGTCGTGGGCGTTTGAACGCCGCCAGATTGGCACGCACGTGGGCGACCAGTTCGTCGGGGGTCGGTGCGCTTGCCCGGCGTACCACCACGACCGCGCAGACGGCTTCACCCCAGTACTCGTCGGGGACGCCGACCACCGCGACCTGGTCGACGTCCGGGTGGCCGGACAGCACGTCCTCCACTTCGCGGGACGACACGTTCTCCCCGCCGGTGATGACGACGTCCTTGCTGCGGTCGACGACCACCAACCTGCCTTCGGCGTCGACGCGGCCCACGTCGCCGGTGGGCAGCCAGCCGTCGACGGTCGCGGGGGTGCGCCCCGGCCAGTAGCCGGCGGCGACCTGCCCGCCCCGGACCAGGATCTCACCGACGTCGCCGCCGCCGGCGATGCGAACCTCGACTTCGTCGTGCGGCCGGCCAGCCGTCGCGAGGATCGTGGCATCCGCATTGGCGCCGGCGCGATGATCGGCGGGGCCGAGAAAGGTTACGTTGCCTGCGGTTTCGGTCATGCCGTAGCCCTGGTGGAAGCCGACGTCGAGCCGGTCGAGTGCGCGTCGCAGGAGGTCGGCGGGGATCGCCGCGGATCCATAGGACACGTCGCGCAACGTGGGCAACTGCGTTCCCGTCTCCTCGAGGTGGGCCAGCAGGGAGTGCAGCATGGTGGGCGCCAGCGAACACGACGTCACTCCGTGGGCGAGAACCGCGGCGACGAACTCGTCGGCACGGAAGGCGGCGACGGGCAGAACCGTGGAACGCGCATGGTGGTGGACGAGCATGTTGTAACCCGCGACGTGGCACATCGGAAACGGCAGCANGTAGACGCCGCCGGGGCGCACCGACCGGCCGGCCACCGTCCCGCGCACCGCGGTGGTGACNGANCGGTGCGTGTGAAGCACACCCTTTGGTGCTCCCGTCGACCCGCTGGTGAACAACAGCCAGGCGGGGTCGTCTGGTTCGACCCGCTCCTCTGTCGACGCCGAGTCGTGAACGGCGCGTTGCCAACTCGGGTCGTCGAAGGTCACCACTTCGCTGAGCGACCGCGCCAGCCGGGTGGCCGGTGACAGCGCGTCGAGGTATCGGGCGTCACCGACGAGGACAGTTGGCTCCGCCGATGCCAGTTGAGCGATCTGCTCGCCCGCGCTCAACCGCTGGTTGATCAACGTCAGCACGCGACCGGACCGGGGGACGCCGTAGTACAGCCGGGCATAGGACGCGCCGTTGTCCGCGATGACGGCCACTCGGTCGCCCCGCTGGGTTCGTTCGCCCACCCAGCCAGCCACCGACCGGATTTGGCGGTCCAACTCCTCGAAGGTGATACCCGCCCCGTCGGGACTGATGATCGCTCGCCGGTCCGGTGTGTCGGCAGCGGAGGACGACACCAATTCGTGAATGAGGTCGATCCGCGCGCCTGTCATCGCGCGAAGGATATCCGCGTCGGCGCCTCTACCCGGTGCGGACCGGGAAACCGTGCCGTGTGGCCAGTGACCCCAGTTGCTTCAAGGCGAACCGGCGGCCGCGACCTTCGCCGGGGATCAGCACTCCCGCCCACACGCCCTCGGCGCCAGGGGTCCGGCATGCCTCCTGAGCGCACAACCAGCGCCGCGGGCACGCCCGGCACAGCGCCTTTGCGCCGTCGTCTGGTGAGGTGGTCCACCGGTCGGGGTCGTCGGCGCAAGGGAATCCTGAATGCGGAGCGGTCGTCCCCCGTTCGCGCAGCCCCACTGCGGCGATGGGTCGTCCATAAGTTTGCATGGTTTGGCCCTCCCGTTTCGTACCTATTGCCCCGATTACCCATTCGTGACAATACGTATGTATTGCTCAGACGATACAGGCGTATTGCTACGGTTGCCCAGTGACGTCGGTCTCGGAGACCTCGCAGTTCGGCGACCTGGGCCCGTCGAGTGCCGAGCGGATCCGCAATGCCGCACTGGCGAACTTCGCGGTGCGTGGCACTGCGTCGACGTCGTTGCGGGCGGTCGCCGCCACGGCGGGTGTCTCCCTCGGAATGGTGCAGCACCACTACGCGACGAAGTCAGGCCTGATCAAGGCGGTCGACGACTACGTCGTCTCGCTGGTGATCGGCGGGATGGCAAAACCCATCCCCGAACCGCCCGCCGACTCGATCGCCGACGTCGGATCGAGGGTTAGCGGACTCATCGCCAAACATCCCGACGTCGCCGCCTACCTCAGCCGGGCGATGGTCGACGGCAGTCCCCTGGGGGTGACGCTCTTCGACGCGCTGATGGAAGTCGGCATGGCCCGGTGGGAGCTGCGCGCCGAACGCGGCGAACTACGTCCCGACGTCGACCTGACCTGGGCGACCATCAACGCGGTCGTGCTCGCGGTGGGCGGGATCAGCCTCCGCGCCCACGTCAACCGCCACCTGCCCGAGCCGCTGACCTCGCCCAACCAACTTCGTCGGTGGCAAGCGGCGACGGACGACCTGCTGCGTGAGGGACTGGCCAAACGCGCCGACGACTGACGTCTCAGCGCGGTGCCGCCGGAGGCGGCTCGGCCGCCGGGCCGGACCGTCGGGTGGCAAGCACCGAACCACCGAGGATCAGCGCCAAACCCGCCAAATTCCACGGCGTGAGCGGCTCGCCGAGCACTGTCACCCCCGCCGCCAACGCGACGGCGGGGTTGACGTAGGTGAACACCAGCGCCCGGGTCGGCCCGACCTCCCTGATGAGCGCGAAGAACACGATGAACGCGAGGGCTGTGCAGACGACCGCCAGGGTCGCCAAGGCCAGCAGCACTCGCGTGGACGGCATCTCNGCGGGCCAGGTCGCGGCAGCGGGGCCGGCGTACACGACGGCCGCGACGCCGAGACACGCCGCAGTCATCGGCAAGGCCGGGACGCCGCCGAGGTGGCGAGCCGCGACGAGTGGGGCGATCGCGTAACACGTTGCCACCAGGAGGACTTCGACGACGGGCCATGCGCTACCGCCGGTGATCTCCGGTCCGGCCAACACCGCGACACCGGCCAATCCGACGGCGAGCCCGGCGATGCGCTTGCCGCCGAGTCGTCGTTCACCACCGGTCAGCCCGTCGAGCACCGCGGCGACGATGGGGGAGGCCGCGATGAGCAGACCGGTGAGCGAGCTGGAGATGTGCCGTTCGGCATCGGAGAGCATCAGCCAGGCCGCCACGATTTCGAAGAAGGCGAAGACCAGCACCGGTTTCCAGGACAAGCGGACCGGTGCCCACGCCGCGCGGGACAACGCCAGCGGAATCAGCACGACGGCGCCAATTGCGGTGCGGGCGAAGACGAGTACGGGCGCCGAGACACCCTCGACCGCAATCTTGATCAACAGATATGGAATGCCCCAGATCACGCTCATCGNCGCGAAGAGCAACCACCCCCGCGCGGTCACCGCCNAGTGAGCTGGGCGTAGCGCGTGACGTGGTGGTCGGTGGTGCCGTACTCGTACTGCACGGCGGTGAGGCGCTTGAAGTAGTGGCCGATCGCCAACTCCTCCGTCATGCCCATTCCGCCGTGCAGCTGTACGGCGTTCTGACCGACGAACCTGGCCGCCCTGCCTATGGTGGCCTTGGCCGCCGACACGGCACGCGCGCGCGTCGCCGGGTCGGCGCCGAGGTTGAGCGTCGCCAGGTACACCGCCGCGGCGGACTGTTCGAGCTCCATGTGCATGTCGACCATGCGATGCTGCAGCGCCTGGAAACTGCCGATCGGCTGGCCGAACTGGTGGCGCTGCTTGGCGTAGTCGACGGTGTCGGCCACGACGCGCCGCATGGCGCCGACGGCCTCGGCGCACACGGCCGCGGCACCTTCGTCGCGGGCCTGCGCCAGCGACGGCCAGGCCTGACCCTCTTGACCAAGCAGCGCGTCGTCCGGAAGCCGCAACTCGTCGAGGACGAGGTCCGCCGCGCGACGGTCGTCGACGGTGCGGAAGGCGTGCATCTCGAGGCCGTGCTCGACGGCCGTGACGTCGACGAGGAACAGTGACACGCCGCCTTCCGTGCGCGCCGTGATCAGGAGGTGCGTCGCGATGGGCGCGCCGAGCACCATCATCTTCGCGCCGGTGAGCGCCCAACCGGTTCCGTCGTGGCGGGCGGTCGTCGCGACGTCGAGCCATCGGTCACCCGATTGCTCCTCGGCCGCGGCGAGGCTGACGACCGCCTGGCCGGCGGCGATGCGTTCGACCACCTGGGTGGCCGCATGGCCGCCCGCCCTGAGCAACAGTCCGGCGGCGACGACCGCGGTGTCCACGTAGGGCTCGACGACGAGTGCGTGGCCGAGTGACTCGGCGATGACCATGACTTCGACCGGTCCGCCGCCGCTGCCGCCGACCAGCTCGGGCAGCGCCGCGCCGAGAATGCCCAGATCGTCGGCGAAGGCGCGCCACACGTCGGGCTGCCAGCCGGCGCCCGTCTTGGCAGCGGCTCGGCTCCGGTCGAGTCCGTACCGCGTGGCAAGGAACTTGTCGAGCCCCTTGCGGAGCATCTCTTGTTCGTCGGAGAGTCTGAAGTCCATCACAGTCCCAACGCCGCCTTGGCGAGGATGTTGCGCTGAATCTCGTTGCTGCCGGCGTAGATCGAGCCGGCTCGGTCGTTGAGGTAGCGCAGTGGCGCCACGGCTTGCCACGGTTCGCCGCCGACGTAACCGTCGGGTGGTGGTTCGTATTGCGCGACGGGTCCGCCCGGTCGCGTGGCATGAGGCTGGTACGCGCGGGCCCGCGGACCGGCTGCCTCCATCGCCAACTCGGTCAGCGTCTGACTGAGTTCGGTCGAGAGGATCTTGAGCATCGACGACGCCGAGCCGGGATGTCCGCCGTTCTCCAGGGTGGCCAACACCCGGTATTCCAGTACTTCCAGGACGTCGGTGCGGATGCGGGCCTCGGCGAGCTTCCGCGAGAATGCGGGATCGTCGATCAGCAGGTCGCCGTCCGGGCCGGGTTGTGTCGTCGCGGCGACGGTCACCTCTTCGGCCATGACCTGCAGAGCGGGCGCGCTGGCACCGCCACCCCGCTCGAACTCGAGGAGGTACTTGGCGACGGTCCAGCCGTCGTCGATCTCTCCGATGACGTTGGACTTGGGGACGCGGACCTCGTCGAAGAACACCTGGTTCTGAATCTCTTCGCCAGAGGTCATCACCAGTGGCCGGACGTCGACGCCGGGTGAGGTCATCTCGAGCAGCACGAAGGTGATGCCCTGCTGCTTCTTGGCGCTACGGGAGGTGCGCACCAGGGCGAACATCCAATTGGCCTCCCTGGCATGCGTCGTCCAGATCTTGCTGCCCGTGCAGACCAGGTCCTCGCCGTCGTCGACCGCCGACATGGACAGGGCGGCGAGGTCGGAGCCGGCTTCCGGTTCCGAGTAGCCCTGGCAGAAGAACACCTCGCCCGTGAGGATGCGGGGCAGGAAGTACTCCTTCTGCGCCTCGGTGCCAAACTTGACGATCGCATGCGCCACCATGCGAATTCCCATGGGCGACAACGACGGAGCGCCTGCGAGGGTGGACTCGCGGCTGAAGACGTAGTGCTGGGTCAGGCTCCAGTCGCATCCTCCGTATTCCACGGGCCACGCCGGTGCGGCCCATCCGCGGTCGTGCAGGATTCGCTGCCACTCGAGGCTGGCCTCGTGGTCGCTGTAGACGCTGGTCATCAGGCGCCCGAACCGTCGTAGCTCCGGGGTCAGCCTTTCGTCGAGGAAGTGGCGCACCTCGTCACGGAAGGCGATGTCGGCGGGCGACCAGAGAAGGTCCACTGCTGTCCTCCGTCGTTGGATGAGGCCTAGGCAGACAGTAAACCTAGTTACCCAACTACGGTCACGCTCGGGTGGGGGTCAGGGCGCCAGCGGCTGCCGCGCGGCTTGCCGGGCGAGGAACTCCCGGTAGTAACCCAGGGACTCGTCGGTGATGATGGCGGGCAACAGCAGTTCCCAGTTCCGGACGAAACGGGTGCGCAGATCGGTTCCGTCGGACAGGGCGCTCGACAACAACTCGCCGCCCAACATTCCTGCGACGATGCTGGCGCCGGTCGATTCCGGGTCGAGGCCCTCTCGGAGGTCGCCCTCCCCGGTGGCTGCCCTCAGTCGTGCGGTGAGCTCGTCGACGAACAACTTCAGGGTGCTCTTCGCGGCGGGGTTGAAGCTGCCAAAGGTGCGCAGGAGGCGCGCCCCTGCCCTGGCGACCCTGTCGTTGCTCAACACGTCGGTCATCACGAAGGACCCATGGAGGATGTTCTCCATGCCGGGCGACCCCGTCCGTCCCGCCTCGCGAAACGCGCCGATGAGGCTTTCCGAACCCTCTTCGATGATCGCGGTGGCCAGGGCTTCCTTGGAGTCGAAGTGGTAGTAGAGCGCGCCCTTGGTCAGTTCGGCGCGTTCGATGATGTCGCCCAAGCCGGCGGCCGGGTATCCGATTTCGTTGATCAGGTCGACTGCCGAGTCGATGATCTTCCTACGTGTCGCCTCGGATCGAGCCTGGCGCACCATGTTTCTTGAACTCCTTCGTCGATCCGTCCAGGCCGTTGGCCTTGGACGGGATCAATAGTTCGTTCGCCTCCAGCTGGGCGGCCTTCCCGTCTGGGATGCCGACCGGCCGTCTGGAAAACGCCAGTCAATCGAGTGTGCGAGTCGGTCCGGGACCGCCAGGCCCCAGGGGGCCGGAGATTTCCGATGACCTGCTCGGCGCGTTAGAGATTACCCGTCTGGCGCCGTTCGACGGACATCTCGGCACCGCGTGGTGGGTTCTAGCACGGTTCTCGGGCTCCCGGGCCGTGTCGTCCGCACTTGGCGGGCAAACATCGCCGTCGTACTGCATTTCGTTACAAAAGTATGTAAAGTTCCGGCCGTGGCGACTTTCGGTCTGAAACTTGCGATCCTTGGTTCCGGTCCCGCCGGGCATACGCAACCTTCTAGCCGGGAAGTGCCAACCCAAATCGTGTGTGCTGAAGCAGACCGTCTCCGGCGAGGCGCGGCACATCAAAAGCCAGCCGACCAGCCAACACGGAGTACATAACGCCTATGTGGGATTTGGAAGTCGACATCGCAGTCATCGGAGCGGGCATCGGCGGTCTCGCCAACGCCATCGCAGCAGTGGACGCCGGGGGCGAGGTGCTCGTGGTCAACGCGGTGCCAGGAACGTCAGCCGTAACGGGGACGCCAGCTCCTTCCGTGGCATCAGCGGTTCCAGAGACGCCGGCAGCCATGCCTGGCCTCTCGCCGATCGCGCTGCGTGAGCGCGTCGCGTCCCCGCGCGGCTGGCTGCAGCGCGGCACGATCGACCTCGAGACCAGCGAGTACCTAGCTGCGGTCGGCGAAGACATCACCGATTCCGCGGTCGACCGCGGCGACGGAGCGGTTCCTCGTCGCAACGCCCGCAATCTGTCCACCGAGGAGGCCTTCCGCCAACCCGTCGAGACCTTCGTCGGGGCGCGACTGACCGGGTGGGCAGAGCAGTGCGTCGCCTCCCCATACGGCCTGCTCTACACGAGCATGCGAGATTGGCGCTCCACCACCATGAAGTCCGCCAACGGCGAGTCCATCGAGGCGTTGTCGATCGGCGCGATCGACTGGGCCGACGGCTTCGGTGAGGGTGCGCTACGTCGATGGCTGACGGGGGAGGCGTTGAAACGTGACATCGAGGTCGAGGCCGAGACCCGGTTCGAGAGGATCGTGTTCGAGGAGGGCGTCATCGCCGGCGTGGTCCTGTCGACCGAAGAGGGTCCGCTCGCGGTGCGGACCCGGGCGGGGATCACCTTCGCTCCGAGCCACTACGACACCGGCGTGGGCGAGCACGCAGGCGTCCCCGAGGAACGGTTGCAGGTGTGCCTGGTCGGCCGGACCGCGAGTCGGTTCGGGCGCGTCGAGCTCTTGGACACCGAACCCTCGGCGCCGGCACGTCCGACGTGCACCGGGTCACGACGTCAGGTGCGGGAGGGGTTACACGACGCGAGGCAACAGGCCCTAGAGGGATGGCGTTGTGGAAAAGTGCACGGGTACCCGCCCCTTGGTCAGTAGTGCGGCCATCTCATCGCCGTTGAGCGGTCGGGAGAGAAGAAAGCCCTGCGCCCGGTGACAGCCGTGGTGTAGCAGGGTCTCTGCGGCGATCACCGTCTCCACGCCCTCGGCGACCAACTCCAGCTCGAACGCCTCGGCAAGGGCGATGACCGCGCGGACGATCGCAAGGTCGTCCCTGTTCGATCCGAGGTCGGCGACGAAGCTGCGATCGATCTTCAGCACGTCGACCGGCAGCGACTTCAAATGGGACAGCACGCTGAACCCGGTGCCGAAGTCGTCGATTGCCAACTGCACGCCCACGTCTCGAAGGCCCGCCAGGGTGATGCTCGTCGCCTCCATGTCCTGAACCACCACGCTCTCGGTGATCTCGAGACATACCGAGCCGGGATCGAGACCGAACTCCCGCATCACGGCCGCGACGGTCTCCACGAACCCGTCGGTCACCAACTGGACCGGCGAGACGTTGACCCTCAGGACGATCCCGTCGGCGATACCGAGGGCACGCCACTTGGCGAACTCCTCGCATGCCGTTCGGAGCACCCAGCGCCCCAGATCGCCGGCCAGGTTGATCGACTCGGCGACGGCGATGAAGACCGCGGGGGACAACAACCCGCGGGTGGGGTGATTCCACCGAACCAACGCCTCGGTCGCAAGGATTTCCCCGGTACGCATGTCGACCTCGGGGAGGTACTGCAGGAACAGCGCGCCGTTCTCGATCACCTCCTGCAGGTGGAGTTCGATGTCGTTGCGGTAGTCGGTGCGCAGGGACATCTCGTCGGAGAACACCGCGACCTGGTTGCCGCCCGCCGCCTTCGCCTCGAGCACCGCTTGGTCGGCCCGGCGGAGGAGATCCGACGTGGAGTCTCTGCCCGGTTCGCCGAGCGCGACGCCGATGCTAACGGTTCTGGTCAACATCTCGGCGTCGACGGGGACGCGTTCGCCGACGATCGTCAACAGCCGGTTGGCTAGCTGCTCGGCTTCGGCGGCCGACATCGGCGTCGAGGGGATGACGACGAACTCGTCGCCACCGAGGCGTGCGATCACGCCGGCGTCGTCGACGCCACGCTGCAACCGTTCGGCGATCACCCGGATGAACCAGTCGCCGACGTTGTGACCGAGGTAGTCGTTGACGGTCTTGAGCCGATCGAGATCGAGGTACAGGGCCGAGACCGGGCCGGGCCGGCCGGGTTTGAGCCGATCTTCGAGATGGTCGAGAAGCGCGCGGCGATTGTGTAGGCCCGTGAGATCGTCGTGATCGGCCAGATACCGGAGGCGCTCCTCGGCTTGCACCCTGGCTTGCACCTGGGCGAAGAGGGACGCGATTGCCTCCAATGCGTTGAGCTCGGCGGGCTTCCACTCCCGATCGCCAACCTTGACGAACCCGAGCACCCCGGTGGTGACGTCACCGGACCAGAGGGGGGCGGCCGCCATGGAGGTCTGAGGGATGTTGCGTCCCTCCTCGATCCGTTTCTGGTAGTCGTCGTTCTCGGGTCGGAAGACCATCGGCGTCTTGACGTGCTCTGCCAACGCAAACACCGGATCGGCATCCTTGTAGTAGACGACCCGCAACGGATCCGGATCGGGCACGTCGGGCCGAAGCGGCCACTCTGCGATCAAGATCGACGCACGAATGGAGTGGTCGTTGTACCGCAGGAAGCTGAAGTCGACGTCGAAGTACTCGACCAGGACGGCGAGCACTTCCTGGGACACCAGGGGCGAGGTCGCCGCGTTCGCCGCCATCAGCCGGACGGCAACAGTCGTCACCAGCCGTTCAAGGCTTAGGGGCGTACTTTCCGCGGACACTGGATCAGGGTAGCGGTGCCCCGTCGGAATGGAAGGAGCGCCGGCGGCTCCGGACCGTCGCGGGTCCGGCAACGGACAGCCGCAGGACCAAGATCAGCGATCCCTCGGGCTCGTCGTCGCCATTGGTCACCTTGCGGAACCGGGCCTGCAACGCCGCCAATTCCTTGGCGTGCTTAGGCGAGACCTCCTGCAATTCCTCGTCGTTCGTCGCATAGATGAATGGCGGTGAGATCGGCTGCACGGCGAGCCCGAGCTCCTGGGCGGTGATCCACGTCGCTTCCACCGCCGAACCGCCTCGGGCGTAGTCGGTTAGCTCCCGGCCATGCACGGAGACGACCGCCACCGCCGAACTCGCCTTGAGGCCAGCGGCGGTGTCGTCGCCGAGGATGGCCCCGGCGTCCCACTGCGAGAGTTCCGCCATTACGTCTGGCCTGCGGACGATTTCGAGGGCCAGGTCGCCCCTGGTGCCCAGTTCGAGGCTCGTCACGTCGATACCCGTGTCGGGGTCTGCGTCACCGGGCCACCTCAGCTCGGACACCATTTCCTCGTGCAGTCTCGCGGTCAGGTAACGGATCCGGTCGGCCGCGGCGAAGATGTCCCCGATCTCGTCGATCTCGGCGCGCGACACGACGACCCGCAGTTGGGCGCCCTCTCGACGCGCACTCTCCGTCAGCTGGTCGACGACGTGCGCGGGCAGCGGCGCTCCCGTGCCGCGGACCCGGTTCGTCTCGCGACGAAGCATCGCGTCATAGGACACCGCCGGTGTCTCGGCGGAGCCCTCCGTGAGCCGGATCCGCGCCACCAGCGGGGTGTCCGGTGCGGTCGTGTAGGCGACCTCACTCGCGACGCCGCGGGCCGCGGCGGCGACACGCGAGTTGTACGTGGCGGCGCCGACGGCGACTGCACTGCCGCGCATTCCGACGTCGATGGTCGAGGTCCGCTTGGGATCCAGCCGGATGGTGACGGTGTCGTCGGCCGCATGCATGGTCCACGGCTGCACGTTGCCACCCGACGGTGCGCGAGACGCAGCCCTGAGAATCGACGTCGTCAGATCACCGTCGTGCACAGAAAATGCTGCGGCGGTATTCGTTTCGCGCACGGCGTTCGCCGGCGGCGGTTGGGGCTTGGACAGGCCGTCCAGGGCGGCGGCGGCATCCAAGCGAACCCGGCCCGACGAAAGCGGCTCGCCGAGACCGATTCTCCGCACGGCTTCGGCGATCGGACCCGCTCCAAGGGTCACGTCGCCTGCGACCTGTGGCCACGTGGCGACGGCATGGCCCACCTCGAGCAGCGACGCGGCGGCGCGCGCGGACAGCCCGCTGACCTCGATGAGCCTGAGCACGTAGGGAACCTTGTCGTTAGAGCTCAAGCCCGTCAGCATGTCTGGGTCGACGTCGCCGAGCAGACCGTGGAAGACGGGCCGGTCGGGTTCGAGGTCGAAGCGTTCGACGTCGACCAGACCCCGGTCGCTCGTCGCCATCAGGACCGGCAACCGGCGAGCCCGCGCCGCTTGGCGAATGCTCACCTTGAGATCGAGTGAGTCGCATTCCTCGACGACCACGTCCAATCCGTCCAGAAATTCGTCGAGGTTGTCGGCGGTGACGCCCTCCCGTGCCGTACGCACCACCAGATACGGATCCAGTTCCGCGATCCGGCGGGCGGCCACGACGGTCTTGTTCACACCGAGGTCGAAGAGGCTGGCCGGCACGCGGTTCAGATTGGACAGCTCGAGCTCGTCGAAGTCGGCGAGTCGCATCTCGCCGCACAGGCCTTGCATCGCGAGAGTGTGTGCGATGACGTGACCGGCACTGAGCCCGACGACGCCGACCACCAACTGGCCCAACCGATCTTGTTCCTCTGAGGTAATCAGGTTCCGGTTGCGGTCCAGCCGAAGCCGACGAAACGACCGAGGGCCGAGAGTCTTGACCACCGCGCGACGCCACGGGTAATGGACGAAGCGGGGGGCCTCGGCGAGGATCCCGGCGTCCAGTGGCGGGCGAAGCCGGTGCAGCGACGCGTTTTGACTCGACCAGGAGTCGACGAANTCGATGGTCGGGTCGGCGCGGAGCTCGGCCAGCAGGTGGGCGTCTCCATCCTGCGTGGCATCCAGGATCTGGGCGGCACTCGAGGAAGGGTCGGCAGCGCCCGTCACAGGGCGGCCGCGTGGTCGACCAGCTGCGCCCCGGCCTGCGTCGACACGATGCTCATCTCCCGGAGGATCTTCGGAATCTGATCGGCGGCAGCATGATTGGCGAACGTTCGCCGGTCGTACCACATCATCTTCGTACGGTACCTCTCGTCGGGGTACGGTGTCGCCGGTATCGGGGCCACCACGGCGCCCGACGTACGCCACCTCTCCAGGATGTGCGGGGCGGACGTCGCCATGCAGAACTGGATCTCCAACAATGTCATGGCGTGGAACGGCGTGCGCGCCAGTGCCGTGGAAATGCGCCGCGCCTTGTCGCGGTCGTCGGTGGTCCAGGCCGTCTTCATCTCGAGGACGCCGAACGGAACGCGGTCGTCGATCATCTTGCGGACGGCGGCGAGGCCCGGTTGCCCGGCCCATTCGACCGTCGCATGCGAGTCGTCGGCAGACAGGAGCGGCCCCTTTGCGCGCAGTCCGCCGATGACCCGCCCCGTCGAGTCCAGCGTCGCCCAGAACATGGCGGTGTCGGAACCCGTCCGCACGGCGTCGAGGTCGATGGCGCACTCGACACCGTGGCGTCGGTAGCTCTCGACGGCGCCGCGAAGGTACTCGTTCCAGAGCTCGGGGTCGGTGCTCGGTCGCGACAGCACGGTCGTAACCTCTGCGTCGGAGTCCCACCAACTGATGTTGTCGGTGATTCCGCAGTCGGCCGCGGTGCTGAAATCAAGCGGTTGAGGGTGCATTTTGACCTCATTCGTTAGGCGGCCTACGAGGGGGATACCGTTGCTGGCCGCAATACTTGCGGTGGGGGATTTCGGGAAACTCGATTTAAGTATCGGTCCCACGATGTCGCTATCTCAGCTAGGTTTCCGAAGTTTTCTGAACCCCGCCGCGACCGTGCTTAGCTGGCAAAACGCTCGGCTAACCGTGCCCTTATTACGGCAGAATCGAATATTGACGTCTGCGCTGGACACTGGCGGGTATCGGCGATTTCGACGAATTGCTGGCCGTATCTAGGCAACGAACTGCGCATCTTTGCCATTGTTGGCTGTTGAGGTAGAACGTATTGGGCAATGGGTGCCGGCTTTCGCCGGATAAGCCCCGGCGACAGGAGAGAACGTGAAAGTCTTTCGAGATCTCAACGAGTTTGCGGCGGCTCAGGGGAGCCAGTTTGGACCAACGGACTGGTTGCGGATCGACCAAGACCGGGTGGACCTATTCGCTGACGCCACAGGCGATCACCAGTGGATTCACGTGGATCCCGAGAGGGCCAAGGACGGCCCTTTCGGAACGACGATCGCCCATGGTCTGCTGACCCTGTCGCTGTTGCCGCACTTCTCACATCAGCTCTACCGGGTCGACAACGTCAAGCTGGCCGTGAACTACGGCTACAACAAAGTGAGATTCATCACTCCGGTCAAGGTGGGGGCCAACATTCGGGCGCGCGGGGAGATCACGGCGATCGATCGACTCCAGGGAGCCATTCAAGCCACCACGACGATCACGGTGGAGATCGAGGATTCGGCGAAACCGGCTGCAGTGGCCGAGTCGATCGTTCGTTACATGGCTTGACCTGGGCGCCTAAATCTTTCGCCGTGCAGCCTTGACGAGGCCGCCGCCGATGATCAGGCGCTGAATCTCGCTGGTGCCCTCGTATAGGCGCAGCAGTCGGACGTCCCGATAGATTCGCTCCACCGGAACGTCACGCATGTAGCCGGCCCCACCGTGCACCTGCACGGCGAGATCCGCCACGCGGCCGACCATTTCGGTGCAGAACAGCTTCGCCGTCGACGGTGCGATCCGGCGGTCCTCGTCGGTTAGCCACATCCTGGCGGCGTCGCGGACGAGCGCGCGGCCCGCCATGACCCCGGTCTGCATGTCCGCGATCATCGCTTGGACGAGTTGGAAGCTGCCGATCGGCGTACCACCCTGAGTGGCCGTGGCGGCGTAGGAAACCGACTCGTCCAGGGCTCGTTGGGCGGCGCCGACGGACAGCGCCGCGATGTGGATGCGACCGCGCGCCAGGGACGTCATCGCGGCGCGGTATCCCACGTCG
>Ga0055540_1000873_pt1 | contig 19977 bp, 17 predicted proteins | sample AraplaCvi_mMS_r2_2_FD_55040 | JGI IMG/M metagenome (GOLD analysis project Ga0055540, IMG submission 55040) | Arabidopsis root microbial communities from North Carolina, USA - plate scrape MF_Cvi_mMS_r2 | ecosystem: Host-associated > Plants > Roots > Endosphere | place: USA: North Carolina
CGCGGCATCGCGCGGCTGACGGGTGGCGAGGAGTGGTGGTGGTCGACGACGTCGAGCGGCAACGGACGTGGAAGGAGTTCTCCGACGCGGTCAACATGACGGCCTCGGAGCTCCGACGGTGGCTCGACCGAGACGCGTCCAAGTCGGTGGGCCAAAGGGGAGACGGCGGCGGCGAGTCGACGGGCCACGCCAGCGGGCGCCGCATCGTCGACATCCTCGAGACCAAGAAGGCCGACCTCTCCGACGACGACTACGACCACATGCGAAAGGTGGTCGGCTACGTCAAACGGCATCGGGCGCAACGTCCATCGGGCGACGTCGGGGACACCGCATGGCGCTACTCGTTGATGAACTGGGGTCAGGACCCGATGAAGAAGAACTCTTGACCGATTCAAGAAAAGGCATTAGAACTTAGGACGTGGGTCACGGAGGTGAGTTCGAGCGAGTGCTGCGGGAGGCGTCGCTTCGCGTGACGCGCCCACGGGTCGCCGTCCTCGGTGCCGTGTACGCCAACCCGCACGCCGACACCGAGACGATCACCAGGGCGACCCGCGCCACCTCCCCGGAGGTTTCGCACCAAACCGTCTACGACGCGTTGAACGCACTCACCTCGGCCGGCCTGATACGCCGCATCCAACCCGCCGGATCCGTGGCGCGATATGAGTCCCGCGTCGGCGACAACCACCACCACGTGGTGTGCCGGTCGTGCGGTGCGGTGGCCGACGTCGACTGCGCGGTCGGCGAGGCGCCGTGTCTGGTGCCCTCCGACGCCGACGGGCACCTCGAAGGCTTCACGGTCGACGAAGCAGAAGTCATCTACTGGGGCTATTGTCCCGCTTGCTCGACAGTCGGCCCCGCCCCATCCAGATCCTGAAACCCAGCCCGTTTCACCAAACCGGAAGGAATGTCGTGTCCACCGATACATCCGATAGCCGCCCCCCAGCCTCCGACTCGGGAACCAGCTCGCACAGCGAGAGCGAGAACCCGGCGATCGATTCGCCGCACCCCAAGGGCCACGCGCCGCTGACCAACCAGGATTGGTGGCCCGAGCAGGTCGACGTGTCGGTACTGCACCGCCAGCCGGCCAAGGGCAACCCCCTTGGCGCCGACTTCGACTACGCCGCGGCGTTCTCGAAGGTCGACGTCGACGCACTCAAGGCCGACGTCCTCGACGTCATCACCACCTCGCAGGACTGGTGGCCGGCCGACTACGGCAGCTACGCCGGCCTGTTCATCCGGATGAGCTGGCACGCCGCGGGCACCTACCGCATCTATGACGGTCGCGGTGGCGGCGGCCAGGGCAGCCAGCGCTTCGCGCCGCTCAACAGCTGGCCCGACAACGCCAACCTCGACAAGGCCCGCCGTCTGCTGTGGCCGGTGAAGAAGAAGTACGGCAGCAAGCTGTCGTGGGCCGATCTGCTGGTCTTCGCAGGCAACGTGGCGCTCGAATCGGCTGGGTTCGAGACCTTCGGCTTCGGCTTCGGTCGCGAGGACATCTGGGAGCCCGAGGAGATCCTGTTCGGCCAGGAGGACACCTGGCTGGGCACCGACAAGCGGTACGGCGGCACCAACGACAGCGACCGTGAGCTGGCCGAGCCCTTCGGCGCCACCACCATGGGTCTGATCTACGTCAATCCCGAAGGGCCAGAAGGCAAGCCGGATCCGCTGGCCGCCGCCCACGACATTCGCGAGACCTTCGGCCGGATGGCGATGAACGACGAGGAGACCGCCGCGCTGATCGTCGGCGGCCACACCCTTGGCAAGACGCACGGCGCGAGCGACGCCAACGTCGGCCCCGAGCCCGAGGGCGCGCCGATCGAGCAGCAGGGCCTGGGCTGGAAGTGCCCGTTCGGCTCGGGCAACGCCGGTGACACCATCACCAGCGGTCTGGAAGTCGTCTGGACCGACACGCCGACGCAGTGGAGCAACCGCTACCTCGAGCTGCTGTACGGCAACGAATGGGAGCTGACCAAGAGCCCCGGTGGCGCTTGGCAATTCGAGGCCAAGGACTCCGAGGCGATCATTCCCGATCCCTTCGGCGGGCCGCCTCGCAAGCCCACGATGCTCGTCACCGACGTCTCGATGCGCGTCGACCCGGTCTACGGCAAGATCACGCGCCGGTGGCTCGACCACCCGGAGGAGATGAACGACGCCTTCGCGCGGGCCTGGTACAAGCTGCTGCACCGTGACATGGGCCCGGTNAGCCGTTACCTGGGTCCCTGGGTGGCCGAGCCGCAGCTGTGGCAGGACCCGGTCCCCGCGGTCGACCACGCACTGGTCGACGACGCCGACGTCGCCGAGTTGAAGGCCAAGGTGCTCGCCACCGGGCTGACCGTGCCGCAGCTGGTGAAGACGGCCTGGGCGGCGGCGTCGAGCTTCCGCGGCACCGACAAGCGCGGTGGTGCCAACGGTGCGCGAATTCGCCTCGAGCCGCAGCGCAGCTGGGAGGTCAACGAACCCTCCGAGCTCGACAAGGTGCTGCCGGCGTTGGAGAAGGTCCAGCAGGAGTTCAACGCGTCGGCCTCCGGTGGCAAGAAGATCTCCCTGGCCGACCTCATCGTGCTGGCCGGCAACGCAGGCATCGAAAAGGCCGCCAAGGACGGTGGTTTCGAGATCGACGTGCACTTCGCGCCGGGACGTACCGATGCCACCCAGGAACAGACCGACGTCGAGTCGTTCGCCGTGCTCCAGCCGCAGGCCGACGGATTCCGCAACTACGTGCGGCCCGGAGAGAAGGCACCGCTCGAGCAGCTGCTGGTCGACAAGGCCTACTTCCTGGACCTGACGGCACCGGAGATGACCGCGCTGATCGGCGGCCTGCGGGCCATCGGCGCCAACCACGGCGGTAGCAAGCACGGTGTGCTCACCGACCGGCCGGGCGTGCTCAGCAACGACTTCTTCGTCAACCTGCTCGACATGGGCACCAAGTGGAAGTCGGCCGAGACCGGCGAACACGCCTACGAGGGCTCCGACCGGGCGACCGGCGAGCTCAAGTGGACGGCCACCCCCAACGACCTCGTGTTCGGCTCGAACTCGGTGCTGCGCGCCATCGCCGAGGTGTACGCCGAGGACGACAACCAGGGCAAGTTCGTGGAGGACTTCGTCGCGGCGTGGGTGAAGGTCATGACCAACGATCGGTTCGACCTGGGCTAAACGCCCTCCCGTCAGACGATCACACCGGGCCGGACCCTTCGGGGTCCGGCCCGGTCGTCGTCGGGGGACTGTGGGAGTACATCGGCGAGATTGGGGTAAGGGCAGTCGTAGCGGTTAAGCAGAGGCCGGCCAGTACGCAATGCAATGCCCATTCACCGCAGCCCATTCAAGGAGCCCAAATGCCTCCCCGCAAGCCCGATCAGTCAGCGCCAAAGCCCGCCAGCCCCACCGGCGTCGTCGAAAACCAGAGCACGGACGTCGACCCGCGCGCCCAGTCCGGTGCCTACCTCACCACCGCGCAGGGGTTGCGCCTACCCGACACCGACCACTCCCTCAAGGCGGGCTCTCGCGGCCCGACCCTGCTCGAGGACTTTCATCTACGCGAGAAGATCACGCACTTCGACCACGAGCGCATCCCGGAGCGCGTGGTGCACGCCCGCGGCGCGGCGGCCCACGGTGTCTTCGAGTCCTACGGCACCGCAGGCAAGTTCACGAAGGCCGGATTCCTGGGCAAGAAGGGCACCACGACCGAGGTCTTCACCCGCTTCTCGACCGTGCTTGGATCACGAGGTTCGGCCGACACCGTGCGTGACACCCGTGGGTTCGCGGTGAAGTTCTACACCGACGAGGGCAACTTCGACCTCGTGGGCAACAACATGCCGGTCTTCTTCATCCAGGACGGCATCAAGTTCCCCGACGTGATCCACGCCGGAAAGCCCCATCCCGATCGTGAGATCCCCCAGGCGCAGTCGGCGCACGACACGTTCTGGGACTTCGTGTCGTTGCATACCGAGGCCACCCACCACGTCATGTGGAACATGAGCGACCGCGGCATCCCACGTTCATACCGCACGATGGAAGGCTTTGGCGTTCACACCTTTCGGCTCGTGAACGCCAAGGGTGCGACGAGCCTGGTGAAGTTCCACTGGAAGCCGGTCGCCGGCGTGCACTCGCTGGTGTGGGAGGAGGCGCAGATCGCCGCCGGGTGCGATCCGGACTTCCACCGCCGCGACATGGCCGACGGCATCGAGGCCGGTGCGTTCCTGGAATACGAGTTGGGCGTGCAGGTCATGCCCGACGACGGCACGGACACCTTCGACGGCATCGACCTCCTCGACCCGACGAAGATAGTGCCCGAAGAACTGGTTCCGGTGACGCTGATCGGCAAGATGACCCTGAACCGCAACCCCACCAACTACTTCGCCGAGACCGAGCAGGTCGCGTTTCACACCGGGCACCTGGTTCCGGGCATCGAGGTCACCAACGACCCGCTGATGCAGGCCCGGTTGTTCTCATACCTCGACACTCAGTTGACTCGGCTGGGCGGACCGAACTTCAGTCAGCTGCCCGTCAACCGGCCACGCTGCCCGGTCAACGACATGCTTCGAGATGGCATGCACCAAACCGCAATTCACACCGGCCAGGCGCCCTACTCGCCCAACAGCGTCGACGGCAACGAGCCGATGCCGGCAGACGAGGAGCACGGCGGGTACGTGCAGACCCCGCGCCGCGTCGACGGGCCGACGGTGCGTGCGAACCCGGCGTCCTTCGACGACCACTTCACGCAGCCGGCCATGTTCTATCAGAGCATGACGACGCTGGAGAAGGCGCACATCGTCGAGGCCTTCACCTTCGAGCTGGGCAAGGTCTACGAGCAGGGCATCAAGGAACGACAGCTGCAGGTGCTGGCCAACGTCGACGCCGACCTGTGTCAGCAGGTGGCCGCGGGCCTCGGACTGCCGACGCCGAAGGGCACCCCACCGGCCGACGTGGTGGTGTCGCCGGCCCTTGTGCAGATCGTCGCGCAGCCGGGACCGGTCGACGGACGCAAGGTCGCGATCGTCGCCGACGCCGGGTCCGACCTGGCCGGGATCGGCAAGCTCGTCAAGGCGGTCGACGCACTCGGCGCGACGGCGCTGGTCGTCGCTCCGGTCGGCGGCGTCCTCAAGTCGGGTCGCCGCTCGGTGACCGTGGACCGCACGTTCGCCACCGCCCGCTCGATCGAATTCGACGCGGTGGTGATCGCGGGCGGCACGACGGCGGCCGACATCAAGCTCGTGGTGCTGTTGCAGGAGGCCTTTCGGCACTGCAAGGCGCTCGCGGCGTGGGGTGACGGCACCGCGGTCCTCAAGGCCGCCCGGATCCCGCTGAAGGGGCCGGGCATCGCCGTCGCCCCCGACGTGGACAAGTCGTTCACCGCGACCCTGGTCGCCGAGCTGGGGATGCACCGTGCGTGGGACCGAGCGGCCAAGGTGATGGCATCGGCGGTGCCACCCGCCGCGTCGTAGGGCTCGCGACACCTACAGTCAGACGATGGACTTCCACGAGTACCGTGCCCACGACGCCACCGGCCTAGCCGAGCTCGTCGCGGGCCGTCAGGTGTCCGCGGCGGAACTGCTCGCCGTGGCCCGGGACCGCGCCGCGGCGGTCAACCCGCAACTCAACGCCATCGTCCGCGACGTGCCCGCGTCCCCGACCGAGGAGCTCGACGGTCCGTTCGCCGGCGTCCCGTTCCTGATCAAGGATCTGGCGCAGGATTACGCGGGTCTGCCGACCTCGTCGGGCTCGCGGGCATGGATGTCCACGCCCGCCGCCGAGCACGCGACCGTCGTCCAGCGCTGGGTCGACGCCGGGCTGGTCGTGTTCGGCAAGACCAACACCCCCGAGTTCGGGGCGAAGGGCATCACCGAGCCCGTCGCGTGGGGACCGGCGCGCAATCCGTGGAACCCGGAGCGCACGCCCGGCGGCTCGTCCGGCGGGTCGGCGGCCGCGGTGGCAGCAGGCGTCGTGCCGTGCGCGGGTGCCAACGACGGCGGCGGATCGATCCGCATCCCCGCCGCCTGCTGCGGGCTGGTCGGCCTCAAACCCGGCCGCGGGCTGACCCCGTCTGGGCCGGCGCACGGCGAACCCATGCACGGAGCGGCCGTCCAGGGCGCGGTGTCCCGCACGGTCCGCGACACCGCCGGCATGCTCGACGTCCTCCGCGGCGGCGAGCCGGGCGGGCCCTACGTGCCCGGCATTCCGGACGCCCCGTTCTCGTCGTGCGTCGGCCAGGATCCGGGCCGGCTGCGGATCGGCGTGCGCGTGCCGTCGGCCATCACCGCGGCCCCGCATCCGGAGGCCGTCGCGGCCGTCGACGCCACGGTGCGCGCCCTGACCGAGCTCGGACATCACGTCGAGGAGCTCACCGAGGCGCCGTTCGACGACGCCGTGCTCGCCAAGGACTTCCTGCTCACGTGGTTCGTCCACGTGGCCCACGAGGTCGCCGAGGCCACGCGGCGCACCGGGGCGGGTGACGACTCCTTCGAGCGCGACACGCTCATCATGGCGGCGCTGGGCCGCGCCACCGGCGGCGTCGACTACGTGGCCGCCGTCGAACGGCGCCACGAGCACGCGCGCCGCCTGACGACGTTCTTCGAGTCCTACGACCTGTTGCTGACGCCCACACTGGCGACACCGCCGCCGCGGATCGGGCAGTTCGACCTGCCGATCGCGCTGCAGCGCGGCGCCGACGTGCTGATCAGGACCCGCACCGCGAGACTGCTGCGCCACACCCGGATCGTCGACGACATGGTCGACCAGAACCTGGGNTGGGTGCCGTACACCCAGCTGGCGAACATCACCGGCAGACCGGCCATCTCACTGCCGCTGCACCAGACCGTCGACGGGTTGCCGCTGGGCGTCCAGTTCGTCGCGCCGCTGGCCGGTGAGGCGCTGCTGATCCGGCTGGCCGCACAGCTGGAACGGGCGGTGCCCTGGTCTGACCGGGTCGCCCCCATCTAGCGTCGGCCGCCAGCGGTGTGACCGGTCCCTTACCGGCCTGGCGGCGACCCCCGAACGGGTCGTTTCGATGTGATAGACACTGCGCTATGTCCGCGCCGCACGCGACCGGCGATCGCCTCCTGATTCCAGGTTCGACGTGCTGGCGCCTCGAGCGCGCCGAACGATTCGCCTTCATCGTCGATGCGGCCGACTACTTCCTGCACACCAAGGCGGCGATGGTGCGGGCCAAGCACCGCATCCTGCTCATCGGATGGGACTTCGACTCCCGGACGGTCTTCGAGCCCGGCGGCAAGACGGTGCCGGGCTACAACGAACTGGGGCCGTTCCTGCGGTCGTTGGTACGTCGGCGTCCCTCCCTCGAGGTGTACGTCCTGCGGTCCAATCTGCGGTTGCTGCCGGCCTTCGAGGGCTTCTGGGAAGGCGTCACCCCGGTGTCGGTGATGAACCGCTTCAGCAGTGAGCGCCTGCACTTCGCCATCGACGGTGCGCATCCCACTGGGGCGGTCCATCATCAGAAGATCGTGGTCGTCGACGACGCGGTGGCGTTCTGCGGCGGCATCGACTTCACCGTCGACCGGTGGGACACCCCCGAACACCTCGACGAGAACCGGCTTCGTCGCGCTCTCGGCGAGCCGCACGGCCCACGTCACGAGGTGGCGGCCGCGGTGGACGGCGCCGCGGCCCGCGCCCTCGCCGACGTCGCCCGCGACCGCTGGGTGGCGGCCACCGGTGTCGACTTGGAGCCGGTCGAGGGCACGCGCGACGTGTGGCCGGCCAGACTGGAACCCACCCTGCACGACGTCGACGTCGCGGTGGCGCGCACCATGCCCCGACTCGGCGAGGGTGAGGAAGTGCGCGAGGTCGAGGCGCTCAACCTGGCGGGCATGGCCGCCGCGCACGACACGATCTACCTGGAGAACCAGTACCTGGCCTCGCGAATCCTCGTCGACGCGCTCAGCGCCCGCCTGCGCGAGCCGGCGGGCCCGGAGGTCGTGATCGTCATCCCGCGCAAGTCCGAGAGCCCGCTGGAGGAGCGGGCGATGGACAGCGCGCGGTATCGAATGTTGAAGCGTCTCTGGGCCGCTGACGAGTACGACCGCCTCGGGGTGTACTGGCCGGTGACCGACGGCGGCACCCCGGTCTACGTGCACGCCAAGGTCATGGCGGTCGACGACCGGTTGTTCCGGGTTGGTTCGTCGAACCTCAACAATCGTTCGCTGGGGTTCGACAGCGAGTGCGACGTGGCCATCGAGGCGCACGGGTCCGACGACGAGGACGACGTCGCAGGCACGATCGTGGCGCTGCGCAACGCGCTGGTGTGCGAGCACCTGGGCGTGGCGGTCGACGACTTCGAACGCGAACTCGCCGAGAGGGATTCGTTCCTCGGAGCCGTCGAAGCGCTGCGTGGCTCCGGTCGGACACTTCTTCCGTTCACTCCCGAGACCGTCGCCGACGAATGGAGTCTGTGGGCGGAGAACGACCTGATGGATCCCGACCGGGTGCCCGAGTCCTTCGCCAGGAGCGTCGCGCGGTGGCTCGGCGGATTCGTCGACTGACCCGATTCGCCCGGCGGCGGGCACCATGGACCTCGTGACGACTCCACCACTCGACTCCCTGACCGTCGACGAGAAGGCCGCCCTGCTCAGCGGTGCTGACTTCTGGCACACCGCGGCGCTCGAGGCCCACGGGGTGCCCTCGATCATGCTGACCGACGGTCCGCACGGCCTGCGCAAGCAACGCGGGTCGGGCGACCATTTGGGGCTCGGCGACAGCGTGCCGGCCACCTGCTTTCCCCCCGCCGTCGCCATGGGGTCGTCGTGGGACGTCGATCTGATCCGGCGCGTCGGTGAGGCGATCGGCACCGAGGCGGCCATCGAGGACGTCGCGGTGGTGCTCGGCCCCGGTGTCAACATCAAGCGAACGCCGTTGTGCGGGCGCAACTTCGAGTACTTCTCGGAAGACCCGATCGTCGCCGGAGTGCTGGGCGCCGCGATGGTGAACGGCATCCAGAGCCGCGGCGTCGGCGCGTCGCTCAAGCACTTCGCGGTCAACAACCAGGAGACCGACCGCATGCGGGTCAGCGCCGACGTCGACCCGCGCCCGCTGCGCGAGATCTATCTGCGCGCCTTCGGCCGCGTGGTCACCGACGCCCACCCGTGGACGGTGATGTGCTCCTACAACCGCGTCAACGGGGTGTACGCCTCGGAGGATCGCTGGCTGCTGACGACGGTGCTGCGTGAGGAGTGGGGCTTCGACGGCGTGGTGGTCTCGGACTGGGGGGCGGTCGACGACCGCGTCCGGGCGCTGGCCGCCGGCCTGGACCTGGAGATGCCCGGGTCCCGCGGCGTCACGACCGCTCAGCTGCTGGCGGCGGTCGCCGACGGTTCCCTCGACCCGGCTGCCCTCGACGCCGCGGCCGCACGCATGCTCGCACTGGTCGACCGGACCGGCGCCCGTGCCCCAGAACCGGGGCCGCTGGACGTCGACGCGCACCATGCCCTGGCGCGCGAGGCGGCGGGACGCTCCATCGTGCTGCTCAAGAACGAGGGCGGACTGCTGCCGCTGTCACCACACGCCGACATCGCCGTGATCGGCGCCTTCGCCGCCGCACCGCGCTATCAAGGCGCCGGCTCGTCGATGATCAACCCCACCCGGCTCGACCGGGCCGTCGACGAGATACGTGCCATGGCAAGCGGTTCGGTGACCCATGCGGCGGGGTTCGACACCGCCGTCGACGCATCCGAGACCGAGGCGGCGCGGCTGCTCGACGAGGCGGTCGCCGCGGCGACCGGGGCCGACGTCGCGGTGGTGTTCCTCGGGTTGCCGGCCCGGCTGGAATCCGAGGGTTACGACCGCGACGACGTCGACCTGCCCGCCAACCAGCTCGCCGTGCTGCGCGCGGTCGTCGACGCCAACCCCAACACGGTCGTCGTGCTGTCCAACGGCGGTGTCGTCACCCTGCCGTTCGCCGCGGACGTGCCCGCCATCCTCGAGGGGTGGCTGCTGGGCCAGGCCGGTGGCGGGGCGACCGCCGACGTGCTCTTCGGCGTCGTCAACCCGTCGGCCAAGCTGACCGAGACCATTCCGCTGCGGTTGGCCGACTCCCCGGCACATCTCGACTTCCCGGGCGAGTTCTCCCACGTGCGCTACGGCGAAGGACTCTTCGTGGGCTACCGCTGGTATGACGCCCGCGATCTCGACGTCGCCCATCCGTTCGGACATGGCCTGTCCTACACCACCTTCGAGTACGGACCGGCTACGGCGTCGGGTCTGGCGGACGGTGACGTCGAGGTCGCACTGACCGTGACCAACACCGGGCCGGTGGCCGGCCGCGAGATCGTCCAGCTGTACTCCTCGCTGCCCGGGGCGACGACGCAGCGGCCCCCACGCGAGCTCAAGGCGTTCGCGTCGGTGCCTCTGGAGGCCGGGGAAACGCGCGAGGTGACACTCACCGTACGGCGACGGGACTTGGCCTACTGGGACATTCGGGTCGACGCCTGGATCGTCGAGGGTGGCACGTACGCCTTCGACGTCGCCGCCTCCAGCCGTGACGTCCGCTCGACGGTGCACGTCGAGGTGCCCGGCGATCCCGTCGCCGTGCCGCTGTCGCGTGCGTCGTCGATCGGCGAGGTGCTCGCCGATCCCGCCGCAGGGCCGATCCTTCGGGCGGCGATGGCCGAGATGACGGGAGACGCTCCCGCCGCGGTGATGCCCGAGGGCGTCGACCTCTCCAAGCTGCTCGACTCGTTCCCGATCGGACGGGTGACGATGTTCGGTGCCGACGTCGACCCCGCGATGATCGACGCGCTCCTTGCCGCGCGTCCGTCCGGCGGCGCCGAGGCGTAGAGCCCCGAGGTTAGGCCAGCCGTGCCTTCGGTTTACGAAGGCGCCCGTCGGGCAAGTCCGCTCTCACCGCGACGTCGCAGGTTCCTCCTGCGCAAGCCCCGATGCGGTTCGATGAAGGAGATGAATCAATGGCGATCAACGACGACGACATCACCACCAGCGGAGCAGGCGGCGAGGGACCGGCCGACGGCGGGTCGAACCCCGGCGGTCACGACGGCGGTGCGGACGGCAGCGCCGGTGGCGGCGAGGGACCGGCCGACGGTGGCTCCAACCCCGATGGCCATGACGGCGGCGCCGACGGCAGCGCCGGCGGCGAAGGACCGGCCGACGGTGGCTCCAACCCCGGTGGCCACGACGGCGGCGCGGACGGCTCTGCCTGATCCAGCCCCATGCTGAACCGCTGCATCGGCACCGACCCCCAGACGTTCGCCCGCGAACACTGGGGGCGGTTGCCGTTGTTGACCCGTGCCGCGGACCTGCCGCGCGACTTCGCCGACCTGCTCTCGGTCGACGGCGTCGACGAGCTGCTGTCCGAGCGCGGCGTGCGGGCCCCGTTCATTCGGGTGGCCAAGGAGGGCGAGGTGCTCGCGCGCGAGTGCTACCTCGGACCGGCGGGGTTCGGCGCCGAGATGCCCGACCAGGTCGACTCGGCGAAGGTGCTCGGCCAGTTCGCATCCGGTGCCACGATCGTGCTGCAGGGCCTGCACCGGTTGTGGCCGCCGATGATCGACTTCGTCAGGGCCATGGTCGACGACCTCGGGCATCCCGTCCAGGCCAACGCCTACGTCACCCCGCCCCAGAACCGCGGCTTCGACGCCCATTACGACGTCCACGACGTGTTCGTCTTGCAGACCGCGGGCACCAAGCACTGGATCGTCCACGAGCCGGTCCACCCCGACCCGCTGGCCTCCCAGCCCTGGACCGATCACCGCGACGCGATCGCCGAACGCGTCCGCGACGAGCCGGTCGTCGACGCGGTGCTCCNTCCTGGCGACGCGNTGTATCTGCCGCGGGGCTGGATTCACTCGGCCCGCGCGCTCGGCGCCACGTCGGTGCACCTGACGATCGGCGTCTCGGCCGTCACCGCCGTCGACGTGGTGCGCGCCGTCGTCGACCAGTTGGCGGCGGTCCCCGACTTCCGCCGGTCCCTGCCCATGGGAGTCGACCTGACCGATCAGAGCGAGATGGCCGCGACGACAACCAAGCTCATCGCCGAGCTGACCGAGAGATTGCGCGACCATGCCGCCGATCTGGGTGAGCAGGCCGCCACCTCGTTGCGGTGGCGCTTCGCCGACCGCACCCGGCCCGTCGCGGTCCGGCCGCTGGCCTCCCTCGTTGCCGCCGAGCAGGCCGCGACCACCGCGGTCCGGTGGCGGCCCGGCCTCGTCGCGACCGTGCGACGCCAGGACGGCCGGGTGAGCGTCACCCTCNCCGACCGCACCATCAGCCTGCCGGAGTCCTGCGCCGACGCCCTCGAGGCGCTNCACGCNGGCGTCGTCGCCGANGCCGGATCGCTGCCCGGGCTGGACGCCGCCGACGGAGAGGTCGTGATTCGTCGGCTGCTGCGCGAGGCGGTCGTCGTACCGGCTGGCGAATGACGCAGCCTGGCGGTTGGCGGCCCTGCAGCGACGTGTCGCGCGATCGGGACGACCCCATGTACGGCACGGCCTCGGCGGGTTCGTCGTGGCTGATGCTCGAACTGTGCGGCGCCTGGGGACCGTCGGCGTTCATGGACTCACCGTCGGTGATCGACCCCGGGCTCGGCCGCGCCATCGTCCGCCGGGCCGAGGGGGCCGGTATGCGGATCGCGGCCATCCGACGGCCGGGTCGGCGATCCGCGCCACGGCGGTGGCGGTGGTTCGTCGCCCACTCCCANCTCGGTGCGGAAGTGNTGCACCACGGCGAGGTCGCCGGGCCCGAGGACTACCTCGAGTTGCCGCTCGACGGTTCCGCCGGNCATCCGACCGGGGCGCCACTGGTGGCGGTCTGCGCGCACGGCCGACACGACCAGTGCTGCGCGGTCCGGGGTCGTGGTGCGGCCGCGGCCATCGCGGCGGTTCATCCCGANATCACGTGGGAGTGTTCGCATGTCGGTGGCGACCGGTTCGCTGCGACCATGCTGATCCTGCCGGAGGGCCTGTGCTACGGACGGGTGGAGATCGCCGACGCCGAGCAACTGGTGAGCCTGTACGCCGACGGGCGGGTGCGCAACGACCTCCTGCGCGGGCGGACCTCGCTGCCGCACGTGGTGCAGGCGGCGCAGTACTTCGCGCGTGAGGCGCTGGGTGAGGACAGGATGCGGGCGCTGACGCCGGTACGTCTGGTGCCGGCCGACGGCACCACCCGCGTGACGCTGGCCGCCGAGACCGGAACGGTCGACGTGGTGGTCGGCGAACGGCTGTCCGAGCCGCTCCTGTCCCAGTGCAGCGCAACGGTTCCGGGGCGGGTGCGAACCTTCACGCTGGTGTCGCTGGAGCGGGGCTAGCGACGGTGGCCTCCCACCTGGCCCGTCGTTGCTCGTCGGCCTGTTCCCACCACGGCGGAGTGCCCCGTTCACCGAGTGCCACCTTGGCGGCCTGAACGCCCGCGCGCGAGGCGCGTTCCTCGTCGGTTCCCTTGGTGCGGCGCACGTCTCGTCGCCAGGCCATCAGGATGCGGGTGAGCTCGGCCCGGCGCTCCTCGGGAATGTCCGGATCGGTCGCCCGCCAGCGCCGCCCGTCGATCACCACGTAGTGACCGTCCTCGGTGATCTCCGGTCCGCCCATCCGGTGGAGTCTAGGGCTCAGCCCCTGCGGTTGGCCCAGCCGTCGTCGCCGTAGGCGAACAGTTCGAGCGCACGGTCCCACGACCGCGACCGCGCTCGGTCGAGCACCTTGCGGACGGCCATGCCGACCAGCCCGCAGAACACCACGACCAGCAGCCACACCGACCAGCCCGCGCTGGTCGCGTTGATCGACGCGTCGGCCGGCCGCAGGGGTGCGGAGACGACCTTGCCCGTGGTGTCCAGCCACACGGTGATCTTCGTGCCCGCGGCGACGGACCCCGGGCTGACGATGCGCTCGGTGCGCTCCTGGGCGCCTTCGGTCCACTTCGCCGCGACGTAGAGGGGCTCGCCGAGGTCGGTGGGGGTGGAGGTGCCGGTGATCACCTGGGCCTGCACCGGGTGGCGGGTCTGCGTCTCCTCCTGCACGAAGGACATCGTCGACGCGTACGCCTTGTCGGCGACGTGGGTGGCGAAGGGGATGGCCAGCAGCGTCGTCAGCAACAGCGCCAGGTAGGTCAACGCCTCGAGTCGGTCGCTGGGACGGGTCAGTGGGTTGCGTTGCAGCGCCCTGACGTTCCAGCGAAGGTGCCGAGCAAACGATCCAACGTTCATGGGCANGACCGCGGGAAGAGTCTGGAGGTTCTCGTCAACACCTCATCCATGGTGACACCGGTAGCGTCGGACGCCAAGTGTTGCGGGCTCAGGGCGATCAGCATCACAGCTGGTGAGTGGCGGGGACCACCGTGGCGGGTACGACCGGCCGAATGTGACCGGGCCCACCGGGAGGGCTGACCAGGGTGGCTAGCAAACTAGCGTGGAGTGAGAACCCGAAGGGGGGCACCGGCGTCGAACGCCAGGATGTCCTCGACGGCGTGGCGATAGAACACGCGGTAGGCGTCGGTGGTGACGTAGCCGATGTGCGGAAGCAGCAGGGTGTTGGGCAGCGACCGCAGCGGGTCGTCGACCGGCAGGGGTTCGGTGTCGTAGACGTCCAGCCCCGCCCCGGCGATGCGGTGCTCGCGCAGGGCTGCCACCAGAGCCGACTGGTCGACGATCGGCCCGCGGGAGGTGTTCACCAGATACGCCGTGCGCTTCATCCGCGCGATGTCCTGCGCGCCGATGATGCCGCGAGTGCCCTCGGCCAGGGGCATGTGCACGGTGATCACGTCGGACTCACCGAAGAGGTCGGCCTTGGTCACGGCGCGGACGTCGTGTTCGGCGGCGCGCTCGGCAGTCAGGTTCGGTGACCAGGCGATGACCGACATGCCGAAGGCCTGAGCCAGGCGCGCCACCGGGATGCCCAGACGGCCCAATCCCACCACCCCGAGCGTGGAGCCCTGCAGTCCAGGGCCGATGGTGTGTTGCCAGCCGCCGGCCCGGACGGCGGCGTCCTCCTGGGCGAAGTTGCGGGTCAGGGCGATGATCATGCCGATGGTCAGTTCGGGCATCGCGTTGCCCGCACCCCCGGTGCCGCAGACGGTGACGCCGGCCGCTGCCGCCGCGGCCAGGTCGATCGACGCGTTGACCGGGCCGGTCGTGATCAGCAGCCGCAGCCGGGGAAGGGCCGCCAAGACTTCGGCCGGGAACGGCGTCCGCTCACGCATCGCCACGATGACGTCGCTGTCGCGTAGTCGGGTCACGAGCGCACCCTGCTCGGCGATGTGCTCACCGATCACGTCGACGGTGTAGTCGCGTCGAACGGCCGACCAGTCGGTGCTGGTCAGTGCCACGCCTTGGTAGTCGTCCAGGATCGTCACGGTGGGCATCGGTTTCCTCCTCTAGATCTCGCGCGTCTCCCCGGTGACCTGGAAGACGATGCGTCGGCCAATCTGCGCGGCGTGATCGGCGAAGCGCTCGTAGAAGCGTCCGAGCAGGGTGACGTCCACGGCCGCCGCGACGCCGTGCTTCCACTTCTCGTCCATCATCATCGTGAACAGGTGCCGGTGAAGTTGGTCCATGGCGTCGTCGTCCCGGTCGATCTGAGCAGCCTGCTCCGGATCGCGGGACAGCACGACGTCCTTGGCGTTGGTGCCGAGATCGACTGCAATGCGGCCCATTTCGGCGAAGAACCCGTTGACTTCCTCCGGCACCGCGTAGTCGGGGTGGCGGCGGCGGGCGATCTTGGCGACGTGCAGGGCCAGGCCGCCCATCCGTTCGGCGTCGGCGACGTTCTGCATCGAGCTGACCACCACGCGCAGATCGCCGGCGACGGGCGCCTGAAGGGCCAGCAGCAGCAGTGCGGCCTCCTCGGCCCGGGACTGCATCGACGTCAGGTGGTCGTGGTCGGTGATGACGAGTTCGGCCAGGGGCAGATCGGCCTGCAACAGGGCCTGGGTGGCGCGCTCCATGGCCAGGCCGGCGAGTCCGCACATCTGACTCAACGTCTGGATGAGGGCGTCGAGCTCGCCGTGGAAGTCGTTGCGCATGTTTCCTGTACTACCCGACGCCGGCCGGGTACATCCTGGTGGGGCGTCGCGGCGAACACCCTGGCCCGAGTTCGAACCCGCCACGAACCGGTCACCTGGTCCGTTATGGTCGCCGGATGACCGACGCGACACAGTCTCCCGGTGGTCCGACCCTCGCCCCAACCAGCACCCGGCGGGCGGTGCTCAACACGATGAAGGGCTCGGCGGGAAACCTCGTCGAGTGGTACGACGTCTACGTCTACACGGTGTTCGCGACGTATTTCGAGGCTCAGTTCTTCGACAAGGCCGACAAGAACTCGACGCTCTACATCTACGGCATCTTCGCGGTCACCTTCGTGATGCGACCGGTCGGGTCGTGGTTCTTCGGCAGGTATGCCGACCGGCGCGGACGAAAGTCGGCGCTGATGCTCAGCATCACCGTGATGTCGGCGTGTGCGTTCGTGGTGGCCGTCATGCCGACGCGGGAGATCATCGGCTACTGGGCGGCGGTGATCCTGATCGTCGCCCGGTTGGTGCAGGGCTTCGCCACCGGCGGGGAGTACGGCACGTCGGCGACCTACATGTCGGAAGCCGCGACGCCGCATCGGCGCGGCTTCCTGTCGTCGTTCCAGTACGTCACCCTGATCGGCGGCCACGTGCTCGCCCAGTTCACGCTGCTGATCCTGCTGAGCCTCTTCGACGTGGAGATGGTGACGGCGTGGGGCTGGCGGGTCGGCTTCTTCATCGGCGGCATCGCCGCCCTGGTGGTGCTATGGATGCGCCGCTCCATGGACGAATCGCTCAGCGAGTCCTATCTCGAGGCGGTGCGTGCGGGCACCGACAAGGCCGCCGGGTCGTTGAAGTCTCTGTTCACCACGCACTGGCGGCCGCTGCTGCTGGTCTTCCTCATCACCGCGGGCGGCACGGTGGCGTTCTACACCTACACGATCAACGCGCCGGCGATCGTCAAGTCCACCTTCGGTTCCGATCAGGCGCTCACGGCGACCTGGATCAACCTCACCAGCCTCATCCTCCTGATGCTCCTNCAGCCGCTNGGCGGTCTGCTCAGTGACCGCATGGGGCGCAAGGTTCTGTTGGTGTTCTTCGGCGTCGGCGGCGTGCTCTACACCTGGGTGCTGCTGACCTACCTGCCGCAGACCACGTCACCGCTGCTCGCCTTCGCGCTCACGGCGGTCGGGTACGTCATCCTGACCGGGTACACCTCCGTCAACGCCATCGTGAAGGCCGAGNTGTTCCCGGCCGAAGTGCGGGCGCTGGGCGTCGGTTTGGGTTACGCGCTGGCCAATTCGGTGTTCGGAGGCACCGCGCCGTTGCTGTTCCAGGCGGCCAAGTCCTCCGACCGCGTTGGCGAGTTCATCGTCTACGTCACCGTGGTGATCGGCGTCAGCCTGGTGGTCTACGTCTTCGGTCTGAAGAACAAGGGGATGACGATCCTNGACCACGAACAGGGCAGCGCCTGGACGGTGCCCACGCGTCGCTGAGCGGTCCACCGCCCACGGNGAACCGGTAAGGTCCACTAGCCCATGACGACAGCTGACCGGCCGCGCCGGGGCCGACCCCGCGACCCGCACATCGAAGACCGGGTGTTCGACGCGGTGATGCACGTGTTCTGGGAGACGGGGTGGTCGGCGTTCANCCTGGACGCCGTGGCACGTCGGGCCGGAGTGGGGCGTGAGGCCCTCTATCGTCGATGGCCCTCCAAGGAGGCGTTGCTGCTGCAGGCGCTCGAGGCCAAGGGGCCGCTGGCCCGCCCGATCGACACCGGCACTCTCCGCGGCGATCTCGTCGAACTCTGCTCGCAGATGCTCAGGGAGTTTCGCGGACACGCCGGGCTGGTGGCATTGCGCGCGGCGCTGGACGCCAGGGTCTATCCCGACCTCCTCCACCAACTGACGACGTCGGTTCAGGCGGACCGCATCGGCGCCGCGCGCGAGATCTACGCCAGGGCCAAGTCGCGCGGTGAATTACCCCGGCGCGCGGACACCAACGAATTGTTGGAGATGCTCTCCGGTGCCGTGATGAGCCACGTGCTGTTCTCCTACCGCCCCAACGACATGACCGACCCGGCGGCCGACCGGCGCTACGTCGACCGCATCGTGAACCTCAACCTCCATGCCGCGACCCTGACCTAGGCTCTATTTGCGGACAAATATTGTCTGTAATACAGTCCTGGTCATGGTGGACCCTCGGAACGTTCCCGTCGTCATCGGAGTCGGTGACCTTCGGTGGGGCCACGCTGGCGCACCGGAGGCGCCCCGAGAACCGTTGCAGCTCATCGCCGATGCGGTGACGGCCGCACTGGCCGACACCGCAGTGGCGGGCATCGGCCACGCCGTCGACGCCATCCACGCGGTCAAGACGGCGAGTTGGTCCTACGACGACCTGCCGGGCCTGATCGCTCAGCGGATCGGCGCACGCAGTCCACGCGTCCACACCAGCACCATCGGCGGTCATTGGCCTGCCGCACTGCTGGACCGCATCGGAGCCGACGTCGCCGAGGGCTCGACCACCGTCGCGCTCCTGGTCGGCGGTGAGGCCCAGGCGTCGGTGAAGCAGCTCGTGAAGTCCGGGGTCGACCCGGCGTCTGCGGGGTGGCTCGCCGCCCCCGGTGGGCCACCCTCGTTCTCGCCAGACGATCTGGGCAGCAAGGCCATGCAACGCGCCGGAGCCGTCACGCCCACCCGCGTGTACCCACTGTTCGAGAACCGCCTCGCCCACGAGCTCGGCCAGACCCCTGCGGAGTCGCGACGACACTCCGCGCAGCTGTATTCCGCGTTCTCCGACGTCGCCGCCGCCCACCCCGTCGCGTGGTCGCCGACGACGCGCACCGCCGACGACATCGCCACCGCCGGCCCCGGCAACAGGCTGGTCAGCGACGCCTACCCATTGGCCATGAACGCGATGCCGTTCGTCGACCAGGCGGCCGCGGTGGTCGTCTGCTCACTGCAATTCGCCATGGAGCATGGCGTCGACGCCGACCGCGTCGTCTACCTCTGGGGCGGGGCGGGCGCACACGATGACCCAGACGTCCTCCTGCGCAAGGACTTCGGTCATTCTCCTGCCTTGACGTCGGCGGTCGACCGAACGCTCGGGCGCGGCGAGGTCACGGTGAACGACCTCTCCCTGGTGGATTCCTACAGCTGCTTTCCCGTGGTGCCGAAACTGGTGGTGCGTGCGCTCGGCCTCCCCGATGACGCCGTGCCGAGCGTCCTGGGTGGGCACTCCTTCTTCGGGGGTCCGCTGAACAGCTACACGCTGCACGCCATCGCCGAGACGACCCGACTGCTGCGCCGCGGGGCCGCCGACGGCGTCGCGATGGTCCACGGCAACGGCGGTTACCTGACCCATCAGCACACCGTCCTGCTGTCCCGTCGCCCACACCGCGACGGCTACGTCGGCGATCCCGTCGCACTCCCCACCTCGGCCGACGACGTCCACGTCGCCCACGGCTACGACGGCGAGGCCGAGATCGCCACTGCCACGGTAGAATACGACCGCACCGGACGTCCCGGTGTCGGGTTGCTGATCGCCAGAACCCCCGACGGGCGACGGGTGGCCGGCCACACCGACTCCGACACCGCAGCGATGCTCGTCGACCACACCTGCGAGGGCACCCGGTCGTTGGTCGGAGCGCACCTCCACGTCACCGACCGCGACGGTCTGCGCTCCGTCGCCATGCGCTGACGCGTCGACCACGCCCGCACCAGAACCAGCGTCGAACGTCGCCCGACCCGAGAGAAACGAGACACCCGTGAACGACCCTGCCGCCCAACGGATCGCGTCATGACCGCGTCGGCGACCCAGGAGACGGGTCTGCACACCTGGGAGAGTCCGGAACGTGCGGCCTTGCGCACGCTCACCGGTGACTTCACGCGCAAGCACGTCGTGCCACACCTGGCCGACTGGGAGCGCGCGGGCGAAATCCCGCGCGAACTCCATCGACTCGCCGCCGACGCGGGCCTGCTCGGAGCGTCGGTGCCCGAGGAATTCGGCGGGTCCGGTGGG
>Ga0055540_1000883_pt1 | contig 19852 bp, 20 predicted proteins | sample AraplaCvi_mMS_r2_2_FD_55040 | JGI IMG/M metagenome (GOLD analysis project Ga0055540, IMG submission 55040) | Arabidopsis root microbial communities from North Carolina, USA - plate scrape MF_Cvi_mMS_r2 | ecosystem: Host-associated > Plants > Roots > Endosphere | place: USA: North Carolina
CGCGCAACAGGCCGCGGTCGCCGCGGTGCGCCCGGGTGTGACCGCGGAGCAGATCGACGCCGCGGCGCGTGACGTGCTGGCCGCCGAGGGACTGGCCGGCGCCTTCGTGCACCGCACGGGTCACGGCATTGGTCTGTCGGTGCACGAGGAGCCCTACATCGTGGCCGGCAACGATCTGCCGCTGGAGGAGGGCATGGCCTTCAGTATCGAGCCCGGCATCTACTTCCCCGGCTCGTGGGGTGCCCGCATCGAGGACATCGTGATTGTCACCAGTGACGGCGCGCAGTCCGTCAACGATCAGCCCCGCGATCTGGTCGTGGTTCCCGTCTAATCCATCGGCCGCCCCTCGCGTTCTCGTCGGACGCGGTCGGCCTGGTCGTGGGTGCGGGTGGTTCTGCGGCGGGGCATGGTGAGCCCAGCGGTGTGACTCGCCGGGACGTCGCGCGCCGTCACGGTCGCGGTGGGCACGCTGAGTTCGGGAAAGAGCAGTCGGCTGCCCGGGACGGTGACGAATTCTCGGCCGTCGGGTGCGGTCCAGATGATCGTGCCGTCGTCGAGTTGCCGGTCGCGCCAACCGTTCTCACCACCCCAGAACGTCTTGAGCAGGTGATGGTGACGGCACACGCATTTGAGGTTGGACGCCGCGGTCGGGCCGTGCGGCCACGGGATCGTGTGGTCGAGGTCGGTCTGGGTGGCGGGTACGCGGCAGCCGGGGAAGCGGCAGGTCATGTCGCGGGCGCGGATGAAGTCGGCCAGCTTCTTTGACGGTCGGTAGCGGTTCTCGGGTGGGGCTTGGCCGGGGTGCACGATGGGCGTGAGGGTGGCTCCGATGGCGGCGCGGCGGGCGATCGCGCCGGGGAGGAAGTGGCCGCCCATCATCGCCGCGGGGCGCAGTGTGGCCAGGTAGCCCGGTGTCGGGGTCAGGGCTTCGGTCAGGGTGAGGTCGCGCAGGGGTTTGTCGAACAGGGGTGGTCGCTCACCGTCGAGCGCGGTGTACTCGTCGATGGCAGGGGCGGGCGTCGGCATGGGCGGCCGTGAATCGCTGTTTGGCGCTGCGTCATCGGTGCCATCGGCGTCGTCGTTCGGAGGCGCGGAGGTTTCCGTTGGCGGTGCGGTCTCGGTGCTCGGCGCAGGCGGCCCGGACTCGGGCCCTGGCTCCCGCGCCGAGAGCGGCTGGGCGAGCGTGTCTTGGGACGCGATGACGTAGACCACCGTCCCGCCTGCGGGTGGGTTGGTGGCGGCGGGGCAGTCGTCGGAGCCGCACAGGCAGGTCAGTCGGTCCTGGCCGCGGCCGATGGCGCCGTGGGCGTCGGCGCGGCGTTGGGCCTTGGTGCGGGGGTCGGCGGTGCACACGGTGGCGGCGTAGAGGTCCAGGCGTTGGTGGAAGGCCTTGGCGTCGGTGACGAACAACGTGGACAACAGGGTGGCGAATCCGCTGCCGTCTTCGACGGTGAGCTCCACCGAGCGGTCGCGGGCCGTGGTCTGGGTGCGCCGGACCGCCTGCGGGTCGACCCGGGCGACGGCGTCGTCGACGGTCTGCTCCAGCGCGTGGACCGACATCGCCTCACCGGCGCACAGTGCCGTGGCCAGGGCTGCGTCCAGCGCCCGCAGGGCGTCCGGGTCGACTACCAACGCCCCACGTTGCACGACGGTCTTCACCATGGCGTAGGTGATGAGCCCCTCCGCGAACACGGCGGCCACCTTCGGAAAGCGTTCGTTTAAGGCGACGGCGATGAGCAGCTGGTTGCCTGCCGCGCCGGAGGTGATGCACAGTGCGGCGCCGACGTGGGCGGTGACGGCGTCGAAGTTGTCCAGGCACCATTGGTCCCGGCTGGCCGACCCGTCGGCGGCATACGCGGCGTCGAGCATGGCGGCCATGGCCGCGACCTTGCGGGCGCAGGCCGTGTTCTCGGCCCGCGCGGAGACAGACAGTGCCCCGGCACCCGAAACGGTCGCCGCATCCACCAACTCTTCGAACATACTTTCGATTTTAACGGCCCACGCCAACATGCAAAAGTGTCCGAAGACTACCTGTGGATAACTCCGAAGTCACCAGCGCCGCAACGGCGTACGGGTCAGTCGTCGCTCCCGCGGTCGAGCAATTCCGAGGACCCGAGCACCCGCTCGATCCGGACCTCGATGACCACCCGCCGGGGGTTGACCCGCGGTGTCCGGTAGCGCTGGGCGTAGCGCAACTCGGCGTCGCGCACGGCCTCCGGTTCGGCGCTCACCGTCGAGCTGCCCTCCAGGGACAGCCACCGGGCACCGTCGACCTGGCTCAGCACGGCCACGCCCCGCTGATCGGCGTTCACGGCCTTCTGCGAGCCGCCCGTGGTGATGACTCTGGCGATGTGCGTCTTGGGGTCGAAGGTGAATCCGACGGCCACCACGTGCGGGGAATTGTCCGATCGCAAGGTGGTCAGCATGGCGAGATGTCGTTCGGTCAGGAACGCCAACGCATCGTTCGTCAGTCGGGTAGTTGCCTTCGCCATCGGTGTCCAACCTAGCGCAGGACATAATCGCTCCCATGGAGGACACGGCGGACAACCGCCTGGTAGTCGTTTTCGGCGGACGCAGCGAAATCGGGATAGAGCTCGCGACCCGACTCGCCCCGGGCGCCACGGTGGTGTTGGCGGCTCGCGGCAGCGACCGGTTGTCCGACGAAGTCGCCGCGGTGACGGCAGCCGGCGCCGCGGCGGTCCACGTGTGGGAGTTCGACGCCGACGCCCTCGACTCCCACGCCCCCCTCGTCGACTCCGTGGTCGCCGAGTTCGGTCCCGTCGCGACCGCGGTNGTGGCCTTCGGGATCCTCGGGGACCAGGCCCGCGCCGAACGCGACCCCGCCCACGCCGCGGCGATCGTGCACACCGACTACACCGCCCAGGTCAGTCTGCTGACGGTGCTCGCGGCGACCATGAGGTCGGCAGGTACCGGCACGATCGTGGTGTTCTCCTCGGTGGCCGGGGTTCGCCCCCGCCGGGCCAATTACGTGTACGGCTCGGCCAAGTCGGGTCTCGACGCCTTCGCCCGCGGGCTGGCCGACGCCCTGCACGGCTCGGGCGTTCGGCTGCTGCTGGTGCGGCCGGGTTTCGTCATCGGCCGGATGACCGAGGGCATGTCGCCCGCCCCGCTGTCGAGCACCCCCGCACAGGTGGCCACCGCGACGGCCGCGGCACTCGCCAAGGGGCGCAGCGAAATCTGGGTGCCGCGGTCCCTGGCCGCACTGGTCGTGGCCTTCCGGCTGATGCCCCGCGCGCTATGGCGTAGGTTGCCCCGGTGATCGTCGTCGTCGGGATCGGAGCCGACGGGATGTCGGGCCTGCCCACCGCATCTCGNACCGAATTGTCCAGGGCAACCGTCGTTTACGGGTCCCCGCGGCAGCTGGACCTGCTCGACGACTCCGTCTCGGCGCGCCGTCGGGCGTGGCCGACCCCGCTACTGCCCGCCCTGCGCGCCCTGCTCGACGACGCTCAAGGAGCCCACGACATCCATGTCATCGCGAGCGGAGACCCGCTGCTCCACGGCATCGGCAACACCCTGATCCGCATGTACGGCCCCGAGCGGGTGGCCGTCCTGCCCCACGTGTCGTCGGTGACGCTGGCCTGCGCCCGAGTCGGCTGGGCCGTGCAGGAAACCGAGATCATCAGCCTCGTCACCGCCCGTGCGCACACCGCCGTGCGGCGAGGAGGCCAGGCGGTGGTCTTGTCCCGCGACGCGGAGAGTCCCGCCACGCTGGCGCGGTTGCTCGCCGAGACCGGCCGCGGCGATTCCGAACTCACGATCCTCGAACAACTCGGCGGCCCGCTGGAACGTCGCCGCTCGGCCACGGCCAAGGAGTGGGCCGGCCGCCCGCCGCAGGACGTCGACAAGCTCAACGTGATGGCGGTTCGGTATCTGCCCGACGAGCGGGTGGCCCAGGCGCTGCCCGACGACGTCTTCGCCCACGACGGGCAGATCACCAAGCAGTCGGTGCGGGCGGTCACCCTCGCGGCGCTGGGCCCCCGGCCCGGGGAGGTGCTGTGGGACGTCGGGTCCGGTTCCGGGAGCATCGCCGTCGAATGGTGCCGCAGCGCATCCGGTTGTGCCGCGGTCGCATTCGAACGCGACGACGTCCGCCGGGACCGCGTTCGGCGCAACGCGGTGGCCTTCGGTGCCGCGGTCGACGTGCGGGGCGCGGCCCCGGCCCACTTCGACGGCTCCCCCGAGCCCTCGGCGGTGTTCGTCGGCGGCGGCCTCACCCAGCCCGGCGTCCTCGAGGGATGCTTCGACCACCTGCCTTCGGGTGGTCGACTGATCGCCAACGTCGTCACCGTGGAGTCCGAAGCCGTGGTGGCGCAATGGTATTCGCGACTGGGTGGTACGCTGCGCCGCTTCCAGCATTATCACGGTGAGCCCGTGGGCGGCTTCACGGGCTGGCGCGCGGCGATGCCGGTGACGCAATGGGTGGTGAGCAAGCCGTGACCGTCTACTTCATCGGCGCCGGACCGGGCGCGGCCGACCTGATCACCGTTCGCGGGGAACGGCTGCTGCGCCGGTGCCCGGTGTGCCTCTACGCGGGCTCGATCATGCCCGACGACCTGCTGGCCCTGTGCCCGCCGGATGCCAAGGTGGTCGACACCGGCCCGCTCACGCTCGAGCAGATCGTCGACGAGCTCGTCGACGCGCACGCCGCGGGCTTGGACGTCGCCCGCCTGCACTCCGGGGACCCGTCGATCTACAGCGCGCTGGCCGAACAGTGCCGTCGACTCGACGCCGCGGGCGTCGACTACGAGGTGGTGCCCGGGGTGCCGTCCTTCGCCGCCGCGGCGGCAGCCCTGGGGCGCGAGCTGACGGTGCCCGGCGTCGCGCAAACCGTCACCTTGACCCGGGTCGCCACGCTGTCGACGGCGATGCCCGAGGGGGAGAATCTGCAGACGCTGTCGGCACCCGGTGCGACGTTGGTCCTGCACCTGGCGGCCGCCCAGGTCGACGCCGTCGTGCCCGATCTGCTGGCCGGCGGATATGGGCCCGAAACGCCCTGTGCCGTGGTCGCATTCGCCTCCTGGCCGCAGGAGCAAGTGCTGCGCTGCAGCCTGGGGGAGCTGGCCGAACGGGTGCGCGCCGCGGGGATCACGCGCACGGCGGTGATCGTGGTCGGCGACGTGCTGGCCGCCGACGGCTTCTCCGACAGCTACCTGTACTCGTCCGGGCGGCGCCGCGGAAGCCGGCATTGATGCGCGTGCTCCTCCTCGGCGGCACCGCCGAGGCGCGGGCGCTCGCCGCCGAGCTCACTCCAGAGGTCGAGGTGATCAGTTCGCTCGCCGGGCGCGTTCCGAACCCGGCACTGCCNGTCGGCGAGGTCAGGATCGGCGGCTTCGGGGGCGTCGACGGACTTCGGCACTGGATCCGCGAGCAGCGGGTCACCGCCGTCGTCGACGCCACCCATCCGTTCGCCGCGCGCATCACCGCCAACGCCGCGCGGGCCTGCGCGCAGGAACGCCTGCCGCACGTGGTCCTGGCCCGACCCGCGTGGCCCCCGGGGNAGGCGATCCTGGTCGGCTCNGACGTCGAGGCCGCCGAGGTCGTCGCCCGCAGCGGCTTCCGACGGGTCTTCCTGACCACCGGGCGCTCCGGGAGCGCCGCATTCGCCGGCGTCGACGCGTGGTTCCTGATCCGTGCCGTCACGCCGCCCGATGACGTCGAGTTGCCGCCACGCCACCACCTTCTGCTATCCCGTGGCCCCTACCATTACGACGACGAGCGAAAGTTGCTGTCCGACAACGGCGTCGACGCGCTGGTGACCAAGAACAGCGGCGGGGACATGACGCGGGACAAGGTGACCGCCGCCGCCGATCTCGGGATTCCGGTGATCATGGTGCAGCGCCCGCCGCTGCCCCCGGGCGTCCGGGCCGTCGCGACCGTCGACGACGCCGCGGCGTGGGTCAGAGCGCTCTGACCGCCTCCAGACTGCCGAGGTCGCGGATGGCCTGGCATCCGCGGTGCATCATCACCAGCATCATGTCGTCGCCGCGCTCGGTNGACACCGAGAAGGCGCANCCCAGCACCGACAGGAANGGCACCTGGATCATGCCGACGCGGTAGTCGTCCCAGCACGTCTCGAGGCGGTAGTCCCCGACGCCGTAGCCGGACAACTCCGCGAAGTAGGCGGCCACCAGGTCGCGCTCGACGACCGAGCGGAGCTCCGGTGTCAGGCTGGTCCCGGTGAAGTACGCCAGGTCGCGGGCGGGCAGCCCGACGCCGAGGGTTTGCCAGTCCACCACGGTGACGTGACGGCGGTCGGGGGTGAACAGCAGGTTGTCGAGGCGGTAGTCACCATGCATGAGCGCGAAGCGGTCCCGGGTGGCCATCAGCCACGGCGCAACCAGTGACATCGCCTCGGTGATCGTGTCGCGGTCCTCGTCGGTCATCCGGGAACCCAGCCGGTCGAGCGTCATCCCGGCCGCCAGCACGGCGACCTCACCGAGGCCCCGCATGGCGTCCTCGGTGGCCGCAGACATCACCAAACCCTCGAACTCGGGCCACCGCGGATCGCACCACGTGGGCCCGTGCAGACCGGCCAGCGCGCGGACGGCCAGCCGGGCCTCCTCGACCGCGCACCCGGCGATCTGGTCGCCTTGGACCGCCGGTGCCATGTCGGCCAGCACCAGCACGAAATCGCCGCCGTCAGAGGAGATCTCGCAGTGGAAGTGCCGGGGGATGGGCACCCGGACGACGTCGGCGACCTCGGTGTAGAAGGCGTGCTCGGAGCGGTACCCGAGGGCGACGCGATCGCGAACGGCGTCGTCCTGGGAGGAGAGCTTGACCGCAAAGCTGTCGGGGAGCGACGGCTGGTCGGTCCCGTAGCGCACCGCGAGTCGGTAGGTCGCCCCGGTTTGGCCGGTGCCGATCGGCGTGACGTCCACCGACCGGACGTCGGTGCCGAGCACGGAGGCGACCCACCGGGGCGTCACGTCGGTCGGAGTGCGGGGGATGGCGGCGGCCGGCGGGAGGGGCCCTGTCATGGGGCCGAACGGTAACCGGCCCACTAGACACTTGTCCAGTATGTGTCTACTCGCGCTCGGTGGCCACGGCGTTGACGGCGGCCGCGGCCATCGCACTGCCTCCGCGCCGACCCGTCACGACCAGGTAGTCCATCCCGCGGGGTCGCTCGACCAATTCGTCCTTGGACTGCGCCGATCCCACGAAGCCGACCGGNCCACCCAGGACCGCCGCGGGCACGGGTGCGCCCTCGTCGACCAGTTCGAGGAGCCGGAACAGCGCGGTCGGCGCGTTGCCGATGGCGACCACCGCACCGCCGAGCCGGTCGGCCCACAGGTCCATCCCCGCCGCCGAGCGCGTGTTGCCCATGGTCGCGGCGAGACTGGCCGCGCGGGGATCGGCGACCAGCGAGACGATCTCGTTGTCGGCGGGCAACCGCGACCGCGTGATGCCGGCGGCGACCATCGAGGAGTCGCACAACACCGGCGCCCCTCCGGCCAGCGCACGATGGGCGGCCTCGACCACGCCGGGACTGAACGCGACGTGCTGGGCGACGTCGACCTGACCGCAGGTGTGAATCAGCCGGACCACCACGCGCGACACGTCGTCGGGAAACCGTGCCAGATCGGCCTCGTCGCGAATCATCGCGAACGACTGGCGGTAGATCTCGGCGGCGTCGCGGGTGTAGTCCAGCACCCGATCACCCTACGGGCGCCGCGGCTCGTACCCGCCCGCGGTGGCCACCAGGACCTCTCCGACCGGGGGGCTTCCACAGGCGCGCTCGCAGCCCACGAAGTGCCGGTGGCCGCCGGTGCGCCCGTCGGTGACGGCCGCGGCGGCATCGCGCCGCACGTCGGCGATCGAGTGTGCGCATCCCGGGCTGCCCGTGCACGAGCTGACGTCGAGCCACGGTGAGTCCTCGTCGAAGACCAAGCCCAGGGGGGCGAGCACGCGCAGGGCGGTGTCGGCGATCTCCTCGTCGAGGTCGAACACCAGCACCGAACGCCAGGGCGTGATCACCAGCGGCGAGCCGACCGCCGCGAGGTACTCCGCGACCCTGGTCCGCAGCACGCCAAGCGGGACGGCGGCGCCGAGGGTGACCCGACCGTCGTCCTGCTGAAGCCAGCCGACCGGCGGACGGATGACGGGCGGCCAGGTGGCGCCCGGTTCGGCAACTGGGGACCACCCCTCCAGCAGCGCAGTGACGTCGTCGAGTTCGGCCGTCCGCCAGGCCTTTCCGCGCACGGCGGCGAACCGCCGCGCCACCTCGACCAGGACCGGCACGCCGTCACGGGTGCGGATCCCGGTGTCGACGCCCGCCACCAGTAGGGCTGCGGTCTCGTCGTCGACGAAGTGCAGGCCGACGTCGGCGCCCAGTCCGGACACGTCGCCGCGGCCGTCGTCGAGGGCGAACATGAACCGGCCCGGCAGGCGGGCCAACGCGTCGTCGGCCTGGATCGCGGCGTCGAGGTCGGCGACCAGGTTCCGGACGTCGGCGAGACCGCCGCGGCGACCGGTCAGCGGCGAGGCGAGGACGTTGCGCACGCGTTCGTGGGTCGGGGACGGCAGCAGGCCCGCGTCGGCGATCGCGTCGGCCAGGGCGCCGGCGTCGGTGATGCCCCGGATCTGGACGTTGCCGCGCGAGGTCAGTTCCATTGCGGGGGCACCGAACCGGGCGGCGGCCAGTGCCAGCGCCTCGAGCTGCGGCGCCTCGATCATGCCGCCGGGCAGCCGAACCCTGGCCAGGGCGCCGTCGGCGGCCTGGTGAACGGCGAGCGCACCGGGGCAGGCGTCGTCGTCGCGGGTTCTGGCCATCCCCCTACGGTACGGCGACCAGACGGGCCGGCGCCACGACCTCCGAGTAGTGCGACGCGTCGCCGGTGATGACGCGGCTGGGCGTGCCGTGCACGTCGACCGGGACGTCACCGGCAAGAGTGACCCGGCTCAGGCGACGGTACTGGTCGTCGTAATCGGACACCGCATAGTGCTGGGTCTGGCGGTTGTCCCAGATGGCCAGGTCACCCGGGCGCCAGTTCCAGCGAATCGTGTTCTCCAGCTTCGTCACCCGGGTTTGCAGCAGTTGCAGCAGCGTCGCCGACTCGTTGGTGCCGAACCCGACGAAGCGCTTGACGAAGTGGCCGAGCAGCAGCACCCGCCGTCCCGTCTCGGGGTGNACGCGGACCACGGGATGCTCGGTCTCGAAGCGCTCGGAGACGAACTCCTCGCGGTANTGCCGGGTGGCCCTGGCGGTCTCGTCGTCGACGGCGGTGGTCTCCGCGAAGTCCTTGACGTAGTCGTAGTCGTTGGTGTGGATCGCCCAGAGGTTCTCGGCCAGGGCNGCGAGCGGGGGCGGCAGCTGCTCGTAGGCCGCGCGGGTCGACGCCCACGCCGTAGTCCCGCCGTACTCCGGCAGGGTGATGGCCCGTAGCAGCGACGCCTTGGGAATCCGGTCGACGAACGTGACGTCGGTATGCCAGGAGTTCGCCTTGTCGTACCGCGAGTCGATCGGCAGCACGTCGGCTCCGCGCGAGGTCACCGTGGGGTGGGCGATGGTGGGCGTGCCCAAGGCCCGGGCGACGTCGAGCTGGCTCTCGTCATCCAGGTGGTGCTGGTCGCGGAAGAAGATCACCTGGTGTTCCAGCAGGGCGGCGTTGACCGCCTCGACGGTCGACGACGGGAGGTCGCCGGTCAGTCGGACGCCGTCGACGCGGGCGCCGATGTTCGCGCCGAGCTTGACGATCACGGGGGAGTTGGCCATGACGTCGATTGGCTCACGACGGACCGCTCCCGGACACCCTTCGGCTAGCGACGATTCGAACTCGACTGTGACTCGCGTCACGTTCGCGAGCGGCCTGTACCGTCCCGCACCAAACCCCCTCTCGCGGTACCGCCGGTACTACCTTCAGGGCAGCGCATTGGCTCGACGCAGGAGGAACGGCAATGGTGGGACTGGTGGCATTCGCGGCAGTGGTGGGCCTCTTGGCGGTCATGCTGGGGCGTCCGTACCAACAATCCTGGTACGGGCGCTGGGGAAACTCCGACCGGTAACCCCGATGCGGTACGAATGGTAGGTGCACCAGCCCACCGTTCTTCTGCTGTCCACGTCGGATACCGATCTGATGACGGCGCGCGCCAGCGGCGCGCAGTACCGCTGGATGAACCCCAGCCGCCTGGTCGACGGTGAACTCGACACCCTCCTCGACGGTGTCGGGGTCGCCGTCATCCGGATCCTCGGCGGCTACCGCAGCTGGCAGGACGGCATCGACGCCGTGGTCGCCACGGGCATCCCCACGGTCGTGATCAGCGGCGAACAATCCCCGGACGCCGACCTGATGAGCCATTCCACGGTGCCCGCGGGCGTCGCACTGCAGACCCACGTCTATCTGGCCCAGGGCGGTGTCGCGAATCTCCAACAGCTGCATGCCTTTCTGAGCGACACGCTGTTGATGACCGGATTCGGCTTCTCGCCGCCGGAGGCCACCCCGTCCTGGGGAGTGCTGGAATGCCCGGCGGGCCACGTCGCGTCCAACGACGGTCCCCGCGTGGCGGTCCTCTTCTACCGAGCCCAACACCTGGCCGGCAACACGGCCTACGTCGGGGCGCTGTGTCACGCGATCGACGCCGCCGGCGGCCAACCGGTACCCGTCTACGCCGCCTCCCTGCGCACCCCGGAACCCGAACTGCTCGAACTGCTCGGCACCGTCGACGCCCTCGTGACGACCGTGCTGGCCGCTGGCGGAGCCGTTCCGGCGACGGTGACCGCCGGTGGCGCCGACGACACGTGGAACGTCGCGCACCTCGCGGCGCTGAACATCCCCATCCTGCAGGGGCTGTGCCTCACGTCGTCGCGCACGCAGTGGAGCGAGAACGACGACGGCATGAGCCCGCTCGACGTGGCCACCCAGGTGGCCGTACCGGAATTCGACGGCCGCATCATCACGGTTCCCTTCTCGTTCAAGGAAATCGACGACGAGGGTCTGATCTCCTACGTCGCCGACCCGGAGCGCTGCGCGCGGGTGGCGGGTCTGGCGGTACGCCAGGCCCGGCTGCGGCGCATCGCACCGGCCGACAAGCGGGTGGCCCTGGTGTTCTCTGCCTACCCGACCAAGCACGCCCGCATCGGCAACGCCGTCGGCCTGGACACCCCGGCCAGCGCCGTCGGCTTGCTGCACGCGATGCGCGCCGCCGGCTACGACATCGGTGAGGTGCCCGGCGTCGAGGCGGGGGATGGTGACGCACTCATCCACGCCCTGATCGAACGCGGCGGTCAAGATCCCGACTGGTTGAGCGAGGAACAGCTGGCCCGCAACCCGATCAGGGTGTCGGCCAAGGACTACCGGGCGTGGTTCGCCACGCTGCCCGCCGGTCTGGCCGACGCCGTCGTCGAACACTGGGGGCCGCCGCCCGGAGATCTCTTCGTCGACCGCAGCCGCGACCCCGACGGCGAGATCGTCATCGCTGCAATGCAATCCGGAAACGTCGTGATCATGGTGCAGCCGCCGCGCGGATTCGGCGCCAATCCGGTCGCGATCTACCACGATCCGGACCTGCCGCCCAGCCACCACTACCTGGCCGCCTACCGCTGGCTGGACGCCGAGTTCGCCACCGGGTTCAGGGCCGACGCGGTGGTCCACCTTGGCAAGCACGGCAACCTGGAGTGGTTGCCCGGCAAGACACTTGGCATGTCCTCGACGTGCGGCACCGACGCCGCACTCGGTGACCTTCCGCTGATCTACCCCTTCCTGGTCAACGATCCGGGGGAGGGCACCCAGGCCAAGCGCCGGGCCCACGCGGTGCTGGTCGACCATCTCATCCCGCCGATGGCCCGGGCGGAGAGCTACGGCGACATCGCCCGTCTCGAGCAACTGCTCGACGAGCACTCCAACATCGCCACGCTGGACCCCGGCAAGCTGCCCGCCATCCGCCAACAGATCTGGACCCTGATGCGGGCGGCGAAGATGGATCACGATCTCGGCCTGGAGGACCGCCCCGACGAGGACGTCTTCGACGACATGCTGCTGCACGTCGACGGGTGGCTCTGCGAGATCAAGGACGTCCAGATCCGCGACGGTCTGCACGTACTCGGTCAGGCGCCCGTGGGGGAGGCCGAGCTGGACCTGGTGCTCGCGATCCTGCGCGCCCGCCAACTGTTCGGCGGAGAACACACCGTGCCCGGCCTGCGTCAGGCGCTGGGCCTTGCCGAGGACGGCACCGACGCCCGGGGTGCCGTCGACGTGGCCGAGGAACGCGCCCGCGGCCTGGTCGCCGCGCTGGCCGAGACCGACTGGGACGTCGACGCCGTCGACCGCATCGCCGAGACCCCGGAGGTGGCGAGNGTCCTGCGCTTCGCGGCCACCGAGGTGGTGCCGCGGTTGCGGGAGACCAACCACGAGATCGACCAGATCCTGCGCGCTCTCGACGGCGGGTTCATCGACGCCGGTCCGTCGGGCTCGCCGCTGCGCGGCCTGGTGAACGTGCTGCCCACCGGCCGCAACTTCTACTCCGTCGACCCCAAGGCCGTGCCGTCGCGACTGGCGTGGGAAACCGGTGTGGCACTGGCAGATTCGCTGGTGGAACGCTACCTCGCCGACAAGGGTGAGTATCCGCGCTCGGTCGGTCTGTCGGTGTGGGGCACCTCGGCGATGCGCACCTCCGGTGACGACGTCGCCGAAGTGCTGGCGCTGATCGGCGTGCGACCGGTGTGGGACGACGCATCGCGCCGGGTGGTCGACCTCGAACCCGTCGACCTCGACGAACTCGGGCGCCCCCGCATCGACGTGACGGTCCGCATCTCCGGCTTCTTCCGCGACGCCTTCCCCCACGTGGTCACCATGATCGACGACGCCGTGCAACTGGTCGCCGAACTCGACGAGAGCGACGAGCAGAACTACGTCAAGGCCCACACCCGGGTCGACCTCGCCGACCACGGTGACCAGCGCCGCGCCACGACGCGGATCTTCGGGTCCAAGCCGGGCACCTACGGCGCGGGCCTGCTGCAGCTGATCGACAGCAAGAACTGGCGCGACGACGCCGACCTCGCCGAGGTCTACACCGCATGGGGCGGCTTCGCCTACGGCCGCGGTCTGGACGGCGCGGCCGCCAGCGACGACATGAACCGGCAGTACCGCCGGATCGCGGTCGCGGCGAAGAACATCGACACCCGCGAACACGACATCGCCGACTCCGACGACTACTTCCAGTACCACGGCGGCATGGTCGCCACGGTCCGCGCGTTGACGGGCAAGGATCCCGAGGCCTACGTCGGGGACAACACCCGGCCCGAGGCCGTGCGTACCCGCACGCTGTCGGAGGAGACCACCCGCGTGTTCCGCGCACGCGTGGTGAACCCACGCTGGATGTCGGCCATGCGGCGGCACGGCTACAAGGGCGCCTTCGAGATGGCCGCCACCGTGGACTACCTGTTCGGCTACGACGCCACGGCGGGGGTGATGGCCGACTGGATGTACGAGCGCCTCGCCGGGGAGTACGTGCTCGACGAGGAGAACCGCAAGTTCATGAACGAGTCCAATCCGTGGGCGCTGCACGGCATGGCGGAGCGGCTGCTGGAGGCCGCGGGTCGTGGCATGTGGGCGCAGCCGGAGTCCGCCACCCTCGACGGGCTGCGCCAGGTGCTCCTCGAGACCGAAGGCGACCTGGAGGGCTGAGTTAGATTGGCGGAATGCCGACGTTCGACGAGGTCTCGAAGTCCGAGTACGTGCTGTTGACGACGTTCACCAAGGACGGCCGGCCCAAGCCGACCGCCATCTGGGTCGCGCCGGATGCCCGGGGTCGCGTCGTCGCTATCACCCAGGAGAAGTCCTGGAAGGTCAAGCGCATTCGCAACACCCCGCGCGTCACCATCGCCGAGTGCGACCGCGGCGGCAAGCCCAAGGGCGAGGCCGTCGAGGCGGTCGCCGTGATCCTGGACAAGTCCGAGACGCAGACGGTCTACGACGCGATCGGCAAGCGCTACGGATTGCTCGGCAAGGTGTTCAACGTCTTCAGCAAGCTGCGCGGCGGCATGAAGAACAACGTGGGCATCGAACTGAAGGCGAATCCCGGGGCGAGCGAAGCGACGGGGGAGGCCTGAGCCGATGCCCACCTTCGAGGACGTCTACCGCGAGAAGTACCTGCTGCTGACCACATTCACCAAGGACGGCCGGCCCAAGCCGACGCCGATCTGGGGCGTCCCCGACGGCGACAAGCTGGTGATCAGCACCGACAAGGGTTCGTGGAAGACCAAGCGCATCAACAACACTCCGCGCGTGACGATCCAGAAGTGCGGGGTGCTCGGCAAGGTCAAGGGCGAACCGGTCGAGGCCGTCGCGCGCATGCTGCCCGAATCCGAGACGCGCCGCGTCTTCGACATGGCGACCAAGCGGTTCTGGTACCACGCCTGGTGGTGGATCCCGCAGGCGATCATCCGGGGTGGCGTGGACAAGGTGCACGCCGCGATCGAGATCCGCGCGACCGATTCCGCCGAGGGCTAGGAACCACGGGCTCGTGCGAAACGTTGACCGGTCATGGCAATGCGGCTCTTCCTGATCTACGTCCTCGTCGAGTTGGCCGTCGTGGTGGCCTTGATCTCCACGATCGGCTTCGGGTGGACGTTCCTGCTGGTGGTCGGCACCTTCGTCGCGGGCCTCGTGCTGGCCGGCTCGCAGGTGAAGGGTCAGATTCAGCGGCTGCAGAGGGGGCTGGCCGAGCCCCGCGGCGCGGTGTCCGACGGCGCGCTGGTGGCGCTGGGCGGCGTGCTGACCGTCGTGCCCGGGCTGGTCACCTCGGTACTGGGGCTTCTGCTCCTGGTGCCGCCGACCCGTGCNNTGGCCCGGCCCGTGGTGGCGGCGGTGGCCGCCCGTAGCCTCGGTCGGATGCCGATCATCGTCACNCAGACCGGCGGTGCGCCGTTCCGCGCGCCGCGGCGCACCGAATACGGCCCCGAATACGTCGACGGCGAAGTGGTCGACGTGACCGACGTGCAGCAGGCGCGCCTGCCCCGGCATCCCGACGTCGCTTGACGACACTGCTGCTCAACGGGCGCGTCTACACCCCGGCCATGCCCGACGCCACGGCGATCGCGATCAGCGACGGACCGGACGGCGTGGTGGCCTGGGTGGGCGCCGACGACGTCGGCCGCAGGCAGTTCCCGGAGGCACGGGTGGTCGACCTCGACGGCGGTTTCGTCACCCCGGCATTCGTCGACGCCCACGTCCACGTGACGGCGACCGGCCTCGCCTTGGTGGGCCTCGACCTGCGCGCCGCGGCGTCGCGAGACCACGCGTTGCGGCTCGTCGCCGAGTACGCCCGCCACCATCCCGACGGACCCGTGTGGGGTCACGGCTGGGACGAGTCGCGGTGGCCCGAGCCCGCCCCGCCGACCACCGCCGATCTCGACGACCTGCTCGGCAACCGGCCCGCCTACCTGGCGCGGGTGGACGTGCACTCCGCGGCGGCGTCGAGCGCACTACGCCGGATCGTCCCCGGGCTGGCCGACGCGGCCGGTCATCACGACCAGCAGCCGCTGACCGCCCAGGCCCACCATCTGGTACGCGCCGCGGCCCGGGCGTCGCTCACCGCCGATCAGCGCCACGAGGCCCGGCTGGCGGCCCTGGATGCGGCGGCCGGCTGCGGTGTCGCGGCCGTGCACGAGTGCGCCGGACCCGACATCGGAGGCGTCGACGACTGGCGGGAACTGCACGCCCTGGAGCACGGCGTCGAGGTGGTCGGGTACTGGGGTGAGGCGGTCACGACCGCCGCCGCGGCTCGGGACCTGGTCGACGGGCTGGGCGTCCGCGGTCTGGCCGGCGACCTCTTCGTCGACGGGGCGATCGGCTCGCACACGGCGTGGCTGACCGAGCCGTACGACGACGCCCCCGGTTGCGTGGGCAACGCCTACCTCGACGGCGCGGCCGTGGAGGCTCACCTGGAGGCGTGCACCGAGGCCGGACTGACGGCGGGCTTCCACGTCATCGGCGACGCTGCCGTGACGACCGTGGTCGACGCCGTAGGGCGGGTGGTCGAGCGGCACGGCGCCCCGGCCCTCGCGCGGTGTGGCCATCGGCTCGAACACCTCGAGATGGTCTCCGAGGAGCAGGCCACCCAACTCGGCAGCTGGGGTGTGATCGCCAGCATGCAACCCACCTTCGACGCGCTGTGGGGCGGCGCCGAGGGCATGTACGCCCGGCGGTTGGGTGCGCAGCGGGCCGCTCGGCTGAACCCCCTTGCGCTGTTAGCATCCCAAGGCGTGCCACTCGCCTTCGGTTCCGATTCGCCGGTCACCGGCATGAATCCCTGGGAGACCGTCCGGGCCGCGACCACCCATCACACGTCGGGAAGCGCAGTGTCGGCGCGCGCGGCGTTCGCCGCGGCCACCCGCGGCGCGTGGCGGGCCGGCGGCGTTCGCGACGGCGTGGCCGGCACCTTGGCTCCCGGTGCGCCCGCGAGCTACGCGGTATGGGACGTTCCCGGGGGCCCCGACGCCCTCGAAGTGGCCGCGCCCGCCGACGCCGTGGCCCGGTGGTCCACCGACCCGCGCTCACGAATCCCCGCCCTGCCGCGGCTCGCCCCGGATGCACCCCTGCCGACCTGTCGTCAGACGGTGCACCGGGGTGTCACCATCCATGGCTGAACGCGCGTTGGCGGCGCGCCTGACGGGTGCGCTGCAACCGCGGGCCGTGCGCCTGGCCGCGGCCATCGCCGCCGGCATTGGAGTGTGCGTCAGCTTTCCGCCGTTCGGGTGGTGGCCCGCCAGCTTCGTCGCCTTCGGTCTGCTGGCGTGGGTGCTGACCCGCCCGGCCACCACGACGGTGGGCGGGTTCGGGTACGGCTTCCTGTTCGGGTTGGCCTTCTACGTTCCCCTGCTGCCCTGGATCAGCGGTTTCGTCGGCGCCGTGCCGTGGTTGGCGCTCTCGGCGATGGAGGCGCTGTTCCCCGCCGTCTTCGGGCTCCTCGCCGTCGTGGTGCGCCGGCTGCCCGGCTGGCCGGTGTGGTTCGCCTGCCTGTGGGTGCTGGGTGAATGGCTCAAGTCGACGATCCCGTTCGGCGGCTTCCCGTGGGGGGTGGTCGGCTACGCGCAGGACGACGGGCCGTTGCTCGTCGTCGCCCACTTCGGCGGCGTGCCGCTGGTGTCCTTCGCCGTGGCGCTGATCGGATTCGGCCTCGCGGCCATCGTCATGGAAGCCGTCCGCTGGTGGCAGACCGACCACCACAGCGGCCGGGTCGACCTGCCGGCGATCCTGGTGCCGGGGGTGGGCGTCGCGCTGGTGCTGGTCGTCGTCGCGATGGCTACGCCCTTCGTGCGGCAGTCCGCGGTGGGTGCGGGCGACGACTCCACCACGACCGTCGCGGCCGTCCAGGGCAACGTGCCCCGGCTCGGACTGGACTTCAACGCCCAGCGCCGCGCCGTGCTGGACAACCACGTGCGCGAGACGATGCGCCTGGCCGAGGACGTCCGCGCCGGCAGGGCGCCCCAACCCGCCGTCGTGGTGTGGCCGGAGAACTCCTCCGACATCGACCCGATCGTCAACCAGGACGCCGCCGACCAGATCGCCGGCGCCGCCGACGCCATCGCCGCGCCCATCCTGGTGGGCGCGGTCGTCGCGGCGCCCGGGTACACCCCGCAAGACCCGGAGGCGACCAACACGGTGATCGTGTGGGACACGGCGACCGGGCCCGGCGAGCGCCACGACAAGAAGATCGTGCAGCCGTTCGGGGAGTACCTGCCGTGGCGCAGCTTCTTCCGCAAGCTGTCGTCCTTCGCCGATCGGGCGGGCTACTTCGTGCCCGGCTCGGGCAACGGCGTCGTCCACGCCGCGGGCATCCCGATCGGGGTGACGACGTGCTGGGAGGTCATCTTCGACCGCGCGGCCCGGGAATCGGTGCTCAACGGGGCGCAGTTCCTGGCCGTCCCCACCAACAACGCCACGTTCGACGAGTCGATGAGCGCCCAGCTGCTGTCGTTCGCACGGCTGCGTGCCGTCGAGCACGACCGCTTCGTCGTCGTCTCGGGCACCGTCGGAATCAGCGCCGTGATCGGCCCGGACGGTCGGGAGCTGAGCCGCACCGACTTCTTCACCCCCGCCTACCTCGACTCCCAGATCCGGCTCAAGTCCAGCCTCACGCCGGCCACGCGCTGGGGACCGGTCGTGCAAGGCGTGATCGTGATCGCCGGGGTGGGTGGGCTCGTCTGGGGCATGCTGCACAATGGTCGGCTGGCGGATATGTTCGCGCGGCGCCGTCGGAAGGCGCCGGCTGCCGAGAAGTCCACGACGAAGGAGTGACATGACCGACGAGCGAGACCGCGCATGATGCCGGGTGGCGACCGCCCCAGTCAGCGCACGCTGGTCATCATTCCGACCTACAACGAGCGCGAGAACTTGCCGTTGATCGTCGGTCGGGTGCACGCGGCACGGCCGGACGTGCACGTCCTGGTGGTCGACGACGGCAGCCCCGACGGCACCGGTGAGCTGGCCGACGAGCTGGCGCTTGCCGATCCCGATCGCATCCACGTGATGCACCGCACCGCGAAGAACGGCCTGGGTGCGGCGTACCTGGCGGGCTTCGCCTGGGGCCTCGGCAGGGCGTACTCGGTGCTGGTCGAGATGGACGCCGACGGCTCGCATGCGCCCGAGGAGTTGCACCGGTTGCTGGACGCGGTCGACGCGGGCGCCGACCTGGCCATCGGTTCGCGCTACGTCGACGGGGGCACCGTGCGCAACTGGCCGCGACGGCGAATGGTGCTGTCGCGCACCGCGAACGGATACTCCCGCATCTCACTCGGGGTGGACGTCAACGACATCACCGCGGGCTACCGGGCTTACCGTCGCGAGGTGCTCGAGAAGATCGACCTGGCGGCGGTGGACTCGAAGGGGTACTGCTTCCAGGTCGACCTGACGTGGCGCACCATCAGCGCCGGCTTCACCGTCGTCGAGGTGCCGATCACGTTCACCGAGCGCGAATTGGGCAAGTCGAAGATGAGTGGTTCCAACATCCGCGAGGCCATCTTCAAGATCGCCGAATGGGGCATCCGCGGGCGCCTGGATCGCGCCCGCGGCGTCGTCCGCTAGCTGCTGGCGCCGCGGCGGCGGGTCTTGATGATGTCCAGCCGCTCCTTGAGCAGCTCGTCGAGTTCCTCGACCGAACGACGCTCCAGCAGCATGTCCCAGTGCGTGCGCGGGGGCTTGACCTTCTTGGGCTCGGGCACGTCGCCGTCGATCAGCGTGCCCTCCATGCCGTTGCGGCAGGGCCACGTGCCGGGAATCTCGGCCTCGTCGGCGAAGGGGACTTCGAATTCCTCGCCGTTGTCGGTCCGGTAGCGCGCCATCTGCCGGGGCGCCAAGTCGTGGTTGCGGTCGGTTTCGTAGCTCACGGCTCCGAGTCGACTACCCCTCAAGACACGATCAGCCATGGTCTTCACTCCTCTTCCGACGAACGTTCCGGGGATGTCAACGCAGCCGTATGGCGCGAAGTTCCCGACGCAGGTGTCCATGATACCGGGGTCCGGCGGGTCAGCCGTTTACAGTCGAGTGCCGTGGCACCAGAAACGCGACGGCGACGCCGGGTTCAACCGTGCCGGTGGTGTGGTCGCGAGGTACCGGACGCGGGTGTGGGNCGGCGNCGCCAGTATTGCCGTCAGTCCTGCCGCCAGCGNGCCTACGAGCAGCGCGCGATGGTCAAGGGCACGCCGCTGGCGCCCGATTCGGTGGTGCTGTCCGCCGACGAGGCCGCCCAGCTCTCCGACCGCGTCTACCAGGTCAGATGTGCCGCGGAAGACGTGGCCACGGCCCTGGAGGAAGGCGCCGACGGGTCCGAACTACGCGAGCTGTGCGACGCGCTGATGCGGGCCGCGAAGGCGGCCGACGGGTGGCGCTGAAAA
>Ga0055540_1000886_pt1 | contig 19743 bp, 21 predicted proteins | sample AraplaCvi_mMS_r2_2_FD_55040 | JGI IMG/M metagenome (GOLD analysis project Ga0055540, IMG submission 55040) | Arabidopsis root microbial communities from North Carolina, USA - plate scrape MF_Cvi_mMS_r2 | ecosystem: Host-associated > Plants > Roots > Endosphere | place: USA: North Carolina
AATTTCTGAGGACCGACGACGTGCTCGACAGCATGACGAAACTCTTCAGCCAGCTTGCCATGAGTGACAAGCACAAGTCCGATCATGATATTACTGCTCCCATATACGCGAACGGTGGCCCCAATATCGCAATGCAGCAATTACGTCCACCGGTGGGGGCACATCTTGGCCATGAAAAGCCGAAGTGCAAGATAAAAATGCGAATATATAAGGCAGATTGATCAATCCGGAAGGCTTCAATGTCCGATATCGGGCGCTTTCGCCATCAACATTGCCAGCGGTGAAGCGACGCCTGTGAGCAGCCGCAATGCGGGAAGCGAAAGGCCGGGCGCGAGGCTGACGATTTCACCCTCCGGCGGCACGCGGTTTTCGCCGGACGCGCTGCCCGGAAGCACGGCATAATGCATCGCCGCCTGGGGCACATGCTCCTGTCGGACGATGCCGGTGCCGCGAAGCTCGATCAGCCCGGCGATCGATGCCGGGCATGTGGCCACCACGCTGCCGGTCTCTTCGGAGAGAAGAACCTGGTCGTCGGCGACCAATGCCGTAAACAGCCCGAGCCGGCGGGCCTCGGTCATGCAGGTGAAGGCCAGCATCGATTTTCCCCAGCCGGAGGGACCGCTGAACAAGAGCCCCGTCCTGCCGACGACGATCGCCGTCGCATGAATGTTCCGGGGCGCAGTCATGCGGCGGCATCGACGGGTAAAGAGAGGATAAAGCGGGCACCGAGCACCTGTCCGCCTTCGGCATCGGTGATGTTCTCCGCTCTCAGCGAACCGCCATGGGCCTCGGCGATCTGGCGGCTGATCGACAGGCCGAGCCCCGAATTCTGCCCGAAGCCTTCCGATTCCGGCCGGTCGGTATAGAAGCGCTCGAAGATGCGGTCGATATTTTCTGCCTGGATGCCGGGCCCGTTGTCTTCGATCGTGGTGACGCAGCGCGACCGTGTCCGCACCAGCCGCACGGTAATCTTGCCACCCTTCTCCGGCACGAAGGAGCGAGCGTTCTCGATCAAGTTGGCGATGATCTGGCCGATGCGCAGGTCGTGGCCGGTAACGACGAAGCGGGTCTTGACGTTCGGCTTGCGGTCGATCGCATATTCGATCTCCACCTGCTTCTTGGTGCTCCTGACCTGGCGCGAAACCTCAATGAGGTCGCGCAGCAGCACCTCCATGTCGACGGAACCGGCATCGACACGGGCAAGCTCGGCATCGAGGCGCGAGGCGTCGGAGATATCGCTGATCAGCCGGTCGAGGCGGCGGACATCGTGCTGGATGACGTCCATCAGCCGTTTCTTGGAATCGTCGGATCGGGCAAGCGGCAGCGTTTCGACGGCGCTGCGCAGCGACGTCAGCGGATTCTTGAGTTCGTGGCTGACATCGGCCGCGAAACTCTCGATCGCATCGATCCGGTCGTAGAGTGCCGTCGTCATTTCGCGCAATGCAATGGAAAGATTGCCGATTTCATCCTGGCGGGCGGAGAAGTCGGGAATCTGCTCACGTGTCTTTGCCCCGCGGCGCACCCGGATGGCGGCGGCCGAAAGGCGGCGCAGCGGATTGGCGATCGTCGACGAGAGCACCAGCGAAAGCAACACGTTGACGAGCGTCGCGACGCCGAAGACGCGCATGATGGCAAGCCGCTCGGCATGCACGATATTGTCGATGTCGCCTGCCTGCGTCGACAGCAGCAGCACCCCGAGCACGGCGCGGAAACGCTGGATCGGCACGGCGACCGAAACGATGAGCTCGCCTTTTTCGGTCGTGCGCACGACGGCGCCGCGCACGCCGGTTAGCGCGTTCATCACCTCGGGATAGATCGAGCCGTCGCCGCCCGGCGCTTCCTTATAGAGCGGTAGGTTGCCGGGCTGTAGCGCCTTGTTGAACAGGGTGGCAAACCATTCGCTCCAGGTCTGCTTCTCCTCTTCGACCGGCGGCAGGTCGAAGCGCAGCACCTGGCCGCGCGAATAAAGATGGCGGGAATCCAGCAGGAGATTTGCATCGGCATCGAAGATGCGGGCGCGCGTGCGCGTCGGAGAGATCAGCCGGCGCAGCACCGGCGCGACCTTCTCGGGATCGATGGGGAATTCGAGGTCTTCGTCGTTCGGCACCGGGGTGATGCTCTGGCCGGCCTGCAGCTCGAGCAGCTTCTGCGGATCGATGGTGATCGAGTTGGTATCGACCGATGCGGAGGCCGAAATGGCGCCGGCGATGATCTCGCCTTGCGTCAAAAGGCTCTCGGCGCGGGCGTCGATCAGTCCCTCGCGAAACTGGTTGAGATAGAGGATACCGCCGACGAGCACCAGCAGTGCGACGAGATTGAAGAAGACGATGCGCCGCGTCAGGCTCGAAAATACGGCATTGCCGAAGATGCGGCGGATCAGCGTGAAGGGATGCGACCAACGGCGGCCCCGGACGCGACGGGTGCTCACGCCCTCCGCATCGTCGAGATCCCTTTCCTGCACCAACTGTGCCAACGACTGGCCCTTTCGAAGGGCGGGGCCGGATAAACCGGCCCGCAGCCCTCAACAATGTCTCGCGCTGCGCCGTTTGGGCTCAGGCTGCTTCGCGGAAGCGGTATCCCACTCCGTAGAGTGTTTCAATCATATCAAAGTCGGTGTCGACCATCTTGAATTTCTTGCGCAGCCGCTTGATGTGGCTGTCGATGGTCCGGTCGTCGACATAGACCTGTTCGTCATAGGCTGCGTCCATCAGCGCGTCGCGGCTTTTGACGACGCCGGGGCGCTGCGCCAGCGAATGCAGGATCAGGAATTCGGTGACCGTCAGCGTCACGGCCTCACCTTTCCAGGTGCAGGTATGGCGCTCCTGATCCATGACCAACTGCCCGCGCTCCAGCGAGCGGGCCTGCTGCACGGCGCCGTTCTTCGGCGCGCCGACAGGGCTGGCGCCGGCGGCTGCGGCTTCACGGCTCGAGGCGCGGCGCAGCACGGCGCGGACGCGCTCGACCAGCAGGCGCTGCGAAAAAGGCTTGGTGATGAAATCGTCGGCGCCCATCTTCAGGCCGAACAGCTCATCGATCTCCTCATCCTTGGAGGTGAGGAAGATGACGGGAATATCCGACTTTTGCCGCAGACGGCGCAGCAATTCCATGCCGTCCATGCGCGGCATTTTGATGTCGAAGATCGCCAGCTGCGGCGGGCGCGCCAGCAGGCCGTCGAGGGCCGAAGCACCGTCCGTGTAGGTCTCGACCTTATATCCTTCGGCCTCCAGTGCGATCGACACCGAGGTGAGGATGTTGCGGTCGTCATCAACGAGCGCGATTGTCGGCATGGTGTTCGTCTCCGTCATCAGTGCGCAATCTCCCGGATTTGCTCTCCCCAGGCGGTCTCAGTGACCGGATGCGCTTATGGAGGATAAAGGTGGAACAAATTGTGGCAAAGATAAAGGGAAAGATTGTCGTGGAATTCGAAGGCAATCGTGAGTGGTGCGGTAAAATGTTTCAACGCGCCAATTTAAAACGATTTAAAATTATGACGTTAAATTTAAATCGATTAAATAATTGATATTACTATATTTTTTCAAGTTTTGTCTCTTGTGTTTTAAAAATTCTACCCGTATTTTCGCGACTAGTTTTAACGGCAACGAGCCTGAGCGAAGGGAACTAGCCATGGAAATGTTCGGAGTTCATAACCCGGCAACAGAGCTGGCAACGGTTGGATTGGGCGGCGCAGCCAGCGTTCGCTACAACTTTTCCGCCGCCGCGCTCTATGAAGAATCGATCCGCCGGGGCGAAGCCGAACTGACCGCTCAGGGGGCGCTGCGGGCTATCACCGGCCAGCACACCGGCCGTTCGCCGCGTGACAAGTTCGTCGTTCGCGACAGCAATACCGACGGCGAAATCTGGTGGGACAACAACAAGCCGCTCTCGCCGGAACATTTCGCGCTGCTGCGCGCGGATATGCTGGCGCATGCCGCGGGCAAGGACCTGTTCGTTCAGGATCTCATCGGCGGTGCCGAGGAAGGCCATGCTTTGCCGACCCGCGTCGTCACCGAATTTGCCTGGCATTCGCTGTTCATCCGCAATCTGCTGATTCGCCCCGACGCCGCAGCACTGCCGAGCTTTGCGCCGAAGCTGACGATCATCGATCTGCCGAGCTTCAAGGCCGATCCGGCCCGCCACGGCTGCCGTTCGGAAACGGTGATCGCCTGCGACTTGACCAACGGTCTCGTCCTCATCGGCGGCACCTCCTATGCCGGTGAAATGAAAAAGTCGGTCTTCACCGTCCTCAACTACCTGCTGCCCGCCAAGGGCGTAATGCCGATGCACTGCTCGGCCAATGTCGGCCCGAATGGTGACGCAGCGGTGTTCTTCGGCCTTTCCGGCACCGGCAAGACGACGCTGTCGGCCGACCCGGCCCGCACGCTGATCGGCGATGACGAACACGGCTGGAGCGAAAACGGCATCTTCAATTTCGAAGGCGGCTGCTACGCCAAGACCATCCGTCTGTCGGCCGAAGCCGAGCCGGAAATCTACGCGACGACCCAGCGCTTCGGCACCGTGCTTGAAAACGTCGTGCTGAACGAGCGCCGCGAGCCGAATTTCGATGACGGCTCGCTGACTGAGAACACCCGCTGCGCTTATCCGATGGATTTCATCCCCAACGCTTCGGAAACCGGCCGGGCCGGGCATCCGAAGACGATCATCATGCTGACCGCCGATGCCTTCGGCGTCATGCCGCCGATCGCGCGGCTGACGCCCGACCAGGCGATGTATCACTTCCTCTCCGGCTACACCGCCAAGGTGGCCGGCACCGAAAAGGGTGTCGTCGAGCCGGAAGCGACCTTCTCCACCTGCTTTGGCGCTCCGTTCATGCCGCGCCATCCGGCCGAATACGGTAATCTGCTCAAGGAACTGATCAGCCGCCACGGCGTCGAATGCTGGCTGGTGAACACCGGCTGGACCGGCGGCGCCTACGGCACCGGCAAGCGCATGCCGATCAAGGCGACACGCGCGCTGCTCGCCGCCGCCCTGACCGGCGAACTCGGCCAAGTCGAATTCCGTGCGGATTCCAATTTCGGCTTCGCCGTGCCGGTCTCCGTCAACGGCGTCGACAGCAGCATTCTCGACCCGCGCTCGACCTGGGCCGACAAGGCAGCCTATGACGCGCAGGCCGAAAAGCTGGTCTCGATGTTTATCGCCAACTTCGCCAAATTCGAAGGTCACGTCGATGGCGGCGTCCGCGACGCGGCCCCGGGCGTGAAGGTTGCGGCTGAATAAAACGAATAATCTTTGACTCACGTGAAACCCGGCATCGCAGGATTGCCGGGTTTTTCGGTTGACGGCCGATATTTTCAACTGGCTGCCGATGTGAGATAGAACGGCGCATGGCCAGCGACGCACTCTATATCGACGACAGGATCACCATATCAGGATGGGAGCTGACGGAACAGTTCGTTCTGGCGGGCGGGCCCGGCGGGCAGAATGTCAACAAGGTCTCGACCGCGGTTCAGCTGTTTTTCAATATCCCGAATTCGCCGTCGCTGAACGATCGTGTCAAAACCAATGCGGTCAAGCTCGCCGGTCGGCGTCTGTCGAAGGACGGCGTGCTGATGATCGAGGCGAGCCGGTTTCGCAGCCAGGACCGCAATCGCGAGGATGCGCGCGAGCGGCTGAAGGAATTGATATTGGAGGCCGCCAAGCCGCCGCCGCCGCCGCGCAAGAAGACCAAGCCGACCAAGGGTTCGGTCGAGCGCCGCCTGAAGGAAAAATCCGGCCGCTCGGAAGTCAAGAAAATGCGTGGCCGCCCTGGCGGCGGCAGTGGTGAATGACATGCTGGAGTTCTTGAGCGGTATTCGCCATCTTCCCGGGTATCTCGATCGGGCCCGTCAGGAGGCCTTGGTCGAGGTGATCCGCACGATTGTCGCCGAGGCGCCGCTTTATGTGCCCGTCATGCCCGGGACCGGCAAGCCGATGTCGGTGCGGATGACCAATTGCGGGCCGCTCGGCTGGGTGACCGACAAGGAGCGCGGCTATCGCTACCAGCCGACGCATCCGGCAACCGGCAGGCGTTGGCCCGATCTGCCGCAGGAATTGCTCGATATCTGGAATGATGTTGCCGGCTACGACAAACCGCCGGAAGCCTGCCTGATCAATTTCTATTCCGACGAAGCCCGCATGGGCCTGCATCAGGACAAGGACGAGAGGGATTTGCAGGCGCCGGTCGTCTCGATCTCGCTCGGCAACAGCTGCCTTTTTCGCGTCGGCGGCCTCAGCCGCAATGATCGCACGCTATCCGTCAAGCTCTCCAGCGGCGATCTGGTCGTTCTGGGCGGCGAGGGGAGACTGTGTTTTCACGGCGTCGACCGCATTCATCCGGCGACGTCGACGCTCTTGAAGAATGGCGGCCGCATCAATCTGACGCTGCGCCGCGTCAATCCTCCAAGCTGATGGTCAGCAAAGATCGCCTGCTATAGTTTCCGCAGCGCGACCTGTTCGATCAGGTGATCCTTGCCTTTTTTCAGGATCAGATCGGCGCGCGGCCGCGTCGGCAGGATGTTCTGCCGCAGGTTTTTCAGGTTGATGTTCGCCCAGAGATCCCCGGCAATTTCGAGCGCTTCCGCGTCGCTGATCGAAGCGTAGCGATGGAAATAGGAATTCGGATCGCGAAAGGCGGTCTCGCGCAGCCGCATGAAACGTGCGACGTACCAGTTGTGAATCAGGTCTTCGGCGGCATCGATATAGATCGAGAAGTCGAAGAAGTCGGAGACCATCGGCACGATCTTGCCGCCGGCCGGCAGGTCGCGCGATTGTAATACGTTGATGCCCTCGAAGATCAGGATGTCCGGCCGGTCGACGATCTTGTATTCGTCCGGCAGCACGTCATAGACGAGGTGCGAATAGCTCGGCGCCTTGACATCCGGCTGTCCGGCCTTGATCGCCGAGAGAAAGCGCAGGATTGCGGCCGTGTCGTAACTCTCCGGAAAACCCTTGCGCTGCATCAGCTTTTCCCGCTGCAGCACGGCATTCGGATGAAGGAAGCCGTCGGTGGTGACGAGATCGACCTTCGGGCTCGAAGGCCAGCGCCCCAGCAGTTCCTTGAGAACACGGGCCGTGGTCGATTTTCCCACGGCGACCGAGCCGGCGATGCCGATGACGAAAGGCGTCTTCGTCACATCGGAAATGCTGAGGAAGCGGTTGCGCTGCTCGAACAGCATCTGCGAGGATTCGACATGCGCCGACAGCAGCCGCGACAGCGACAGATAGATGCGCCTGACCTCGTCGAGATCGATCGGGTCGCCCATCGAGCGCAGCCGTTTGACCTCGTCGCTGGTCAGCGTCAACGGCGTGTCGGCGCGGAACTTCGCCCATTGTTCGGAAGAGAAGAAGTGATAGGGCGAATAGGAGTCCGACTGGAAGTGATCCAACGTTTCCGGCACCCCGATAATCTCAGTCGCGATACTCATGAACTCTGCCGGCCGGCCTTTTCCTTGAGGCCGGACTGCGCGGTTCTGCGCTCGAGTTCGGCCATGACATTCTCTAACGGTATTTCAGCAATCTTCAATACGACCAAAAGGTGATAGAGCACATCGGCGGCTTCATAGGTCAGATTGTCGCGGTCGCCGGTCACCGCCGCCATCACCGCTTCGATCGCCTCTTCACCGAGCTTCTTGGCCGCCTTCGGCTGGCCGGCGGCGACGAGCTTCGCCGTCCAGGATTGCTCCGGCGAGGCTGTCGAGCGCTCTGCGACGATGCTTTCGAGATCGGAAAGGGAAAATCCGCTCATATGTCCGCTTTCAAGGTTCAGTCGAGACGCATGTCGATGCCGCACTTCGACATATAGTGCTTCGCCTCGCCGACGGAATAGGTGCCGAAGTGGAAGATCGATGCGGCGAGAACGGCATTGGCATGACCCTCTTTCACCCCGGCGACGAGATCGTCGAGATCGCCGACGCCGCCGGATGCGATGACAGGCACACGCACCGCATCGGCAATCGCCCGCGTGAGCTCCAGATCGTAGCCAACCTTGGTGCCGTCGCGGTCCATCGAGGTGACCAGCAATTCGCCGGCGCCGCGTTCAACCATCTTCTGGGCGAATTCGACGGCGTCGATGCCGGTCGCATTGCGGCCGCCATGCGTATAGATTTCCCAGGCGCTGAGATTGTCGCCGCCGACCGCCTGCGTGCGTCTGCGCTTGGCGTCGATCGAGACGACGATGCACTGGTCGCCGAACTTGTCGGCCGCCTCCGTGACGAAGTCGGGATTGCTGACCGCTGCCGAATTGATCGAGACCTTGTCGGCGCCGCACAGCAAGAGCTTGCGTATATCGGCGATGGTGCGCACCCCGCCGCCGACCGTCAGCGGCATGAAGCATTGGTCGGCCGTGCGCGACACGACATCGAAGATCGTCTCGCGATTGTCCGAAGAAGCGGTGATGTCGAGGAAGCAGAGCTCGTCGGCGCCGGCCGCATCATAGGCTTTCGCCGCTTCGACGGGATCGCCGGCATCGACGAGATTGAGAAAATTGACGCCCTTGACGACGCGGCCGTCCTTGACGTCGAGGCAGGGGATGACACGGGCCTTGAGGGTCATTTACGCAGTCTCCTTTGCCCTGCTGGCCTTGACCAGCGCCAGTGCTTCCGCGGGGTCGATACGGCCGTCGTAAAGCGCCCGGCCTGAAATTGCCCCTTCGAGCTTCTGCGCATCCGGCTCCAGCATACGCCTGATGTCGTCGAGAGAGGCAAGGCCGCCGGAGGCGATGACCGGAATGGAGACGGCCTCGGCAAGTTCCAGCGTCGAGGCCCAGTTGATGCCGGCAAGGATGCCGTCACGGTCGATATCGGTGTAGATGATCGCGGCGACGCCGGCGCCTTCGAATTTCCTGGCGAGCTCGATGACACCGAGTTCGGAAGCTTCAGCCCAGCCCTCGACGGCCACCTTGCCCCCCTTGGCATCGATGCCGACGGCGACGTGACCGGGAAATTTCCGGCAGGCTTCGATGACCAGATCAGGATTTCTGACCGCGACGGTGCCGAGAATGACGCGCCGCAGCCCGCGCGACAGCCATGCCTCGATATGATCGAGCGTGCGGATGCCGCCGCCGAGCTGCACCGGATTTTGTGTTGCCTTGAGGATCGCTTCCACGGCGTCGCCATTGGCCGAATGTCCCGCAAAGGCGCCGTCGAGATCGACCACATGCAGCCATTCGAAACCCTGGTCTTCGAAGGATTTCGCCTGGGCGGCCGGATCGGTGTTGTAAACCGTCGCCTGCTGCATGTCGCCGAGCCGCAGGCGGACGCATTGGCCGCCCTTCAGATCGATCGCGGGAAAAAGGATCATGTCGTCTTACGTCCGTAGAGTGGTCGGTACCATCAGCGCATTCCACGCATCTACGATATCCGAGTGAAAAAAGACAGCGGCAATGGTGGCCGCGCCGAAAAGCAGAAGAAGCAGCAGGGTGACGGTGAAACCGGCCCGAACCTGACGCCAGAAGCCGAGGCGCCGCTTCACTGATGTCTCGATGTCGCGCACCTCTCGCAGCGCCTGGCTGTTGACGGCGGCGAGCCGGATTTCCGGCTCCATCGCCTCTACATAGGTTTCGGCATAAGTCGAAAGGATCTGCGAGGCGCGATCGCGCAGCGTATTGCGCAGGTCGGTAGAGAGATAATTGCTGGCGACCGCGGCAAGCTCGGCCTCGTTGGGAGAACGGCCGGCGTTGCGCTTGCGATAGCTGAGGACGAAATCGCGCTTCTGTCGCTCGTAAAGGGCATAGGCAAGCAGGCCGATGAGATCGTCCTCGCCTTCAATATAAAATTCCAGCACGGCCTCAGCGATATCGTCGGCGTTGATGCCGTTGGCGCGCAGCTGCGAATTCTCGTTGCCGGCAAGAAATTCATGGATCATCGGTCCAGCCTTTCTTTCATCGCTTTGGCTGCATTGGAAAGCGCTCTTTTGTGAATGGTCTCATCGACACGGCGGATGATCGTTCCGTCGGGAAGCCGGATATCCGAGAACGGCGGCAGACCTTCTCTGGAGGGTCTCAGCATGTAGAACACCTTGCCTGATTTCCGCGAAGCCGGCATCGAGCGCACTCCTGTTCCGCCGTTTCCATAAAGGGGAAATAAGGCGGCGGTATTACGGGTTCCAACGCAGGAAATTGGCGATCAGCGCCAGGCCGAGCTTCTGGCTCTTTTCCGGGTGAAACTGGGCGCCGACCATGTTGTCGCGCCCGACGAGAGCGGTCATCGCACCGCCATAGTCGACGGTCGCGATGACATCGTCGGCGTTCTCGGCGGCAAGATGATAGGAATGCACGAAATAGGCATGCAGCCCCTCGGACCCCGTCGGAATGCCGTCGAACAACGGATGTTCGCGCTTCAGGTCGAGCGTGTTCCAGCCGATCTGCGGGATCTTTAGCGCCGGATCATCGGGCGTCATCTCGACGACGTCGCCGGGGATCCAGTTGAAACCGTGCGTCACGGTCTTCTCGAGCCCGCGCGAGGACATCAGCTGCATGCCGACGCAGATTCCGAGAAACGGCCGCGCCTTCTTCTCGACCGCTTCGATCAGCACCTCCGCCATATCGGGCACGGCATCGAGCCCGCGCCGGCAATCGGCATAGGCGCCGACGCCGGGAAGCACGATACGATCGGCGGCGGCAACATTTTCGGCTTTGTCTGTGAGATCGATATGCGCATCGATGCCCGCTTCACGGGCGGCCCGTTCGAAAGCCTTGGTCGCCGAGCGCAGATTGCCGGAACCATAATCGATAATCGCGACGCGCATCGTCAGCGTCCTCCATCAAAACCAAAGAGACCAAGCGAGGTGGCCTGGCCAGGCGGATTGTTCGGACGGGTCTTGTTCTCCCAGTCCGGTGCGGTGTCCTTGTTGCTGTCGGCAACGGCCGCCTTGTCCGAGAAATAGACGTCCTCGGCAATGGCGATCGTATCGGCTGCAACGAGCCCATCTTCGGTCCACCCCTTGGCGGCGAGGTGGCGGATGCGGAAATTCTGGCCCTCGAGGCCGACCAGCACATTCACGCCCAGCAGGAGGGCCGCTCCCGCCAGCCCGAGGCCCGGCTCGTCCATCAACGCACCGCCGATCGCCTGCAGCACGAAGACCGCGGCCGCATGCAGCCACAGCCGATGTGCGAGCAGCCAAACCCATGGAAACAGAAAGCCGAGCAGCGTGAAGCCGTCACGGATAGTCCGGGTCTCTTCGACCGTGGCGCGCGTGCCGCCGGGCGGCGTCAGGAAAATATAGCTGGATGTCATTGTCGCTGCTCCCTTGAGGGGCTCAGACGAGCGTGCCCTTCGTCGAAGGTACACGGCCGGCCTGTCTCGGATCGATCTCTGTCGCCGTGCGCAATGCGCGGGCGACGGCCTTGAAGCATGTCTCGGCAATATGGTGATTGTTGGCGCCATAATGGTTGAGAATATGCAAGGTGATGCCGGCATTCTGGGCGAGCGCCTGGAAGAATTCGCGAACGAGTTCGGTATCGAACGTGCCGATCTTCGGCGCGCTGAAGGCGACGTTCCAGACGAGGAACGGCCGGCCGGACAGATCGACCGCGGCCTTGGTCATCGTCTCGTCCATGGCCAGATCAATCGAGGCGTAACGCGTGATGCCGCGCCGGTCGCCGAGCGCCTTGGAGATCGCCTGGCCGATGGCGATGCCCGTATCCTCGACCGTGTGGTGGTCGTCGATATGCAGATCGCCCTGGGATTCGATCTCCATGTCGATCAGCGAATGCCGCGAAAGCTGGTCGAGCATATGATCGAAGAAGCCGACGCCGGTCGAAATCTTCGATTTGCCGGTGCCGTCGAGATTGACGGAGACGGAAATCGAGGTTTCGTTGGTCTTGCGGGAAACACTGCCCGTGCGGCTTGCTGCGGTCTCGGCCATATGGCCCTCCATCGGAATAAGGCCGTTCCTTATCAGGCGGATCGGCAAATATCCAGAAGCCGGGCAAGAGAAAAGCCGGCCCATTTGCAAACGGCGCCGGCCCCCTTACATAGGGCTCAACAGGGCCAATGTGTGGTCTCGCGTAAACGCCCGCGTCGTGGGCAGACAGGTGTTTGATGACAACGATCATTACAGTTCGAAAAGGCGGCAAGGTGGTGATGGCCGGTGACGGCCAGGTGAGCCTCGGCCAGACCGTCATGAAGGGCAATGCCCGCAAGGTGCGCCGCATCGGCAAGGGCGAAGTCGTTGCCGGTTTCGCCGGCGCCACGGCCGATGCTTTTACCCTGCTCGAAAGGCTTGAAAAGAAGCTGGAGCAATATCCCGGCCAGCTGATGCGCGCCGCTGTCGAGCTCGCCAAGGACTGGCGCACCGACAAATACCTGCGTAATCTCGAAGCCATGATGCTCGTCGCCGACAAGTCGATCACGCTGGCGATCACCGGCAATGGCGACGTTCTGGAGCCCGAGCATGGCACGACGGCGATCGGTTCTGGCGGCAATTTTGCCTTCGCCGCCGCCCGCGCCCTCATGGATACCGACAAATCGGCTGAAGAGATCGCGCGCCGCGCCCTCGAAATCGCCGCCGACATCTGCGTCTACACCAACCACAATATCGTGGTGGAATCGCTGGATGTCGAAGGCTGAATCTGAGGCCTTCCGGCCGCTCCCGCGGCGAACAAAGATGTATTTGCGGCCGGGCGCTGATGGCCCTGGACCGCCAGGAGAATGACACGCAATGACGACCTTTTCCCCCCGCGAGATCGTTTCCGAACTCGATCGCTACATTATCGGCCAGCATGACGCCAAACGCGCCGTCGCGATCGCGCTGCGCAACCGCTGGCGCCGCCAGCAGCTCGACCCGAGTCTGCGCGACGAAGTCATGCCGAAAAACATCCTGATGATCGGCCCGACCGGTGTCGGCAAGACCGAGATCTCCCGCCGCCTGGCAAAACTCGCCGGCGCGCCCTTCATCAAGGTGGAAGCCACCAAATTCACCGAAGTCGGGTATGTCGGCCGCGATGTCGAGCAGATCATCCGCGATCTGGTCGAGGTCGGCATCGGTCTGGTGCGTGAGAAGAAGCGGACCGAGGTCCAGGCCAAGGCGCATGTCAGCGCCGAGGAGCGTGTTCTCGATGCGCTGGTCGGCACCACGGCTTCGCCCGCTACCCGCGAAAACTTCCGCAAGAAGCTGAGGGACGGCGAGCTCGACGACAAGGAGATCGATATCGAGGTGGCCGATGCCGGTTCCGGCATGGGAGGCTTCGAAATACCCGGCATGCCAGGCGCCAATATTGGGGTGCTCAACCTGTCGGAGATGTTCGGCAAGGCGATGGGCGGCCGCACCAAGAAGGTCCGCACGACGGTCAAGGCCTCCTATACCGATCTGATCCGCGATGAATCCGACAAGCTGATCGACAATGAGGTCATCCAGCGCGAGGCTGTTCGCTCCACAGAGAATGACGGTATCGTCTTCCTCGACGAAATCGACAAGATCGCTGCCCGCGACGGCGGCATGGGTGCCGGCGTGTCGCGCGAAGGCGTCCAGCGCGACCTTCTGCCGCTCGTCGAAGGCACGACAGTTTCGACCAAATACGGGCCGGTGAAGACGGATCATATCCTCTTCATCGCCTCAGGCGCCTTCCATGTCTCCAAACCCTCCGATCTTCTGCCGGAGCTGCAGGGCCGATTGCCGATCCGCGTCGAATTGCGCCCGCTGAACAAGGAGGATTTCCGTCGGATCCTGACCGAGACGGAAGCAAGCCTCATCCGCCAGTACCGCGCACTGATGGAGACCGAAAGCCTGAACCTCGAATTCACCGACGACGCGATCGATGCGCTCGCCGATGTCGCCGTGCATCTGAACTCCTCCGTCGAGAATATCGGCGCCCGCAGGCTGCAGACGGTGATGGAGCGGGTCCTGGACGATATTTCCTATAACGCCCCCGATCGTGGCGGCACGGCCGTCACCATCGATGCCGCCTATGTGCGCGAACATGTCGGCGATCTCGCGCAGAATACCGATCTCTCGCGTTTCATTTTGTGATATCGGCGCACCGGTCCATGTCTTTCCCGACGTGAATGCCGGATTGTCACGCACTCTCTCTCGACAGCGGGCCTTTTACTTTTTAGTGAAGGCCCGTTTTGTTTTCCGCTCCGGCTTTATTCGGCCAAGATTCTGGTCCAGTCAGCCGCATCGCAAACACGACGATGGAACGGGACGGGATAGCGGATCGTGCGACGCCTTTTGACAAGCCTTTTGATTGCCGTTGCCCTGGTGAATTCGGCGCCTGCCTTCGCCATGCAGACGGTGCCGGCCGGCAATCGTCATGCCGAACAGCCCGATATTCCGGGCGCTTCCGTCAGGCGCACCAAGGGAACCAAGAGCAGCTTCGATCTGAAATATGAAAAGGTCCACGACCTGCTGGCGACCGATCGCGAGCTGATGGCCAAGATTCGCAAGGTCTCCAGCGCTTACGGCATCAATCCCATCCATGTCGTCGGCGCGATCGTCGGCGAACACACCTATAACGTCGACGCCTACGACCGGCTTCAATCCTATTATGTCAAGGCCGCTTCCTATGCCGGTGAAAGCTTCCGCTTCGCCTATGACGGCGAAAACGTCGATGAATTCGTGGCGCGGCCGCAATTTGCCGAATGCAAAGGCAAGAGTGATTCCTACACGCTGTGGTCCTGCCGCGAAGATGTCTGGGAAAGCGATTTTCGCGGCAAGACGGTGGGCGGCAAGAGCTTCCCCAACAACCGCTTCAGCGCGGTCTTCTTTCAGCCCTTCTACGCCGGCCAGACCTTCGGCCTCGGCCAGGTCAATCCGCTGACGGCGCTGATGCTCTCCGATCTCGTGGCCCGCGTCTCCGGTTATCCGAAACTGAACGAGAAGAATGCCGGCGCGGTCTACAGGGCGATCATGGATCCCGACATATCGCTCGCCTTCGTCGCCGCCTCGATCCGCCGGTCGATCGACGATTACAGGGAGATTGCCGGCATGGATATCTCAGGCAACCCCGGTCTGACGGCAACGCTTTATAATGTTGGCAACTCGCGCCAGCGCGCTGCCGCACTCGCTGCGAAGAACCGCTCTTCGGGTGCGACCGTCTGGCCGGAGGAGAATTATTACGGCTGGCTGATCAACGACAAGCTGGACGAACTCAAGGGCCTGCTCTAGCTTCAAGCTTGCCGGGAAGGCGCTGATCTTCCCCGAAAGGCTTTGACGATGGACATGCGTCCTGATCCCTTCTTTCCGCCGGCACCGCTGCCGCGCACCGTGCCGCCAAGCCGGTTGGAAATCATCCGCATCATCCTGCGCAATCCGCTCGAACTCTGGGGCGAGCCGTCCTATACGCTGCCCTGGATAAAGACGAGCTTCTTTGGGCAACACACGCTGATCGTCAACGATCCCGGTCTGATCAAGCATGTTTTGGTCGATAATGCCGGCAATTATCGCATGTCGGACATTCGCCAGCTGGTGCTGCGTCCGATCCTGCGTGACGGCCTCCTGACCGCAGAAGGTCCCGTCTGGAAGAGATCACGCAAGGCGGTGGCGCCGGTTTTCACGCCTCGCCATGCCCAGGGTTTTGCCGGGCAGATGCTGCGCCAGTCGGAAGATTATGCCCGCAAATATCAGAGTGCCGGCGAGACGGGGGCAATTTTTGATATCAGCACTGATATGACCGAGCTGACCTTCGCGATTCTCGCCGACACGTTATTTTCAGGCGAAATCGTCACCTCGAGCGGCCATTTCGCCGATGACGTCAATGCTCTCCTGCATCGCATGGGCCGCGTCGATCCGATGGACCTGATGCGCGCCCCCTCCTGGGTTCCACGTGTGACACGCATCGGCGGTCAGAAAGTGCTGGAGAAATTCCGTTCTATCGTCCGCAACACGATGGATATGCGAACTGCAAAGATGAAGGCGAATCGCGCCACAGCACCCGAAGATTTCCTGACCCTGCTGCTGGACCAGGCCGGCCCCGACGGGCTGACGAAGGAAGAAATCGAAGACAATATTCTGACCTTTATCGGCGCCGGGCATGAGACCACGGCACGGGCATTGGCCTGGACGCTCTATTGCGTCTCGAACAGCCCGCATATCCGCGAGGCGATGGAGATGGAAATCGACGCGGTGCTCGCCACCGGGGCCGAACCTGTGGAATGGCTGGATATGATGCCGCAAACGCGCGCTGCCTTCGAGGAGACGTTACGCCTCTATCCGCCGGCGCCATCCATCAATCGCGCCGCCATATCGGATGACTCCTGGACAAGCCCCAAGGGCGAGCGGGTCGAGCTCGAGGCCGGGATCACCGTGCTCATCATGCCCTGGACGCTGCATCGCCACGAACTCTATTGGGATAGGCCGCGCGCCTACATGCCCGAGCGCTTCCTGCCGGAAAACCGCGGCTCCATCGGCCGCTTCCAGTTCCTGCCTTTCGGCGCCGGTCCGCGTGTGTGCATCGGCGCAACCTTTGCGCTTCAGGAGGCGGTGATTGCCCTTGCCGTGCTGATGCATCGATATCGTTTCGATTCCACCGATGAGACCAATCCCTGGCCGGTACAAAAGCTGACGACGCAGCCGCAGAACGGCCTGCCGATGCAGGTGACACCGCGCATAATTTCCCGATAAGCATAAATCTTTCGAATTATTGCGGAATTGACTGTGAATGAAAGCCGGGCAAAGTGGCAGCATTCAAAGTCGTTGCCAGGGAGAATGTCGCATGAGCCGCATTGATAAGAACGGTCTTGCCATCGAAGCCGTCCTTCATGATTTCCTCGTCCAGGAGGTTCTGCCGGGTCTGGGGATCGATGCGGACAAGTTCTTTGCCGATTTTTCGGCGATCGTCCACGATCTCGCCCCGAGGAATCGTGCCCTGCTGGCAAGACGCGACGAGCTGCAGATCAAGATCGACGACTGGTATCGCCAGCACGGCGCGCCTACGGATATGGACGACTACCAATCCTTCCTCCGCGGGATCGGCTATCTCCTGCCGGAAGGATCGGACTTCCAGGTTTCGACCCAAAATGTCGACCCCGAGATCGCCTTGATCGCCGGCCCGCAGCTCGTCGTTCCCGTCATGAATGCCCGTTATGCGCTGAACGCTGCCAATGCGCGCTGGGGCTCGCTCTACGATGCGCTCTATGGCACGGACGCCATTCCGGAGAGCGACGGCGCCGAACGGGGCAAAGGGTACAATCCGAAGCGGGGCGAGAAGGTCATCGCCTGGGTGCGCGATTTCCTCGACACAGCGGTACCGCTGCAGGACAGCAGCTGGAAGCACGTCGGCGGTTTCGCTATCAAGGATGGGGTGCTCGTTCTCCGATCGACCGATGGCGAACAGGCAATGCTTGTCGATGGCGGGCATTTTGCCGGCTATCGCGGCGATGCTGCGGCCCCGACGCATATTCTCTTGAAGAACAACGGCATCCATATCGAGATCGTCATCGATGCGACGACGGCAATCGGCAAGTCCGATCCGGCTCATATTTCCGATGTCTGGCTGGAATCGGCGATCACGGCGATTATGGACTGCGAGGATTCGATTGCCGCCGTCGACGCCGAGGACAAGACCGTAGTCTATCGCAACTGGCTCGGCCTGATGAAGGGCGATCTGCAGGAGGAAGTGGTAAAGGGCGGGGCGAGCTTCATCCGCAAGCTCAACCCCGATCTGGACTATACCGGTCCGGATGGCGCTGCCTTCGAGCTGCATCGCCGCTCGCTGATGCTGGTGCGCAATGTCGGCCACCTGATGACCAATCCGGCCATTATCGACCGCGACGGCAGGCAAGTGCCGGAGGGTATCATGGATGCTGTCATCACCGGCCTGATCGCGCTTTACGATATCGGCCCGGCCGGCCGGAGGAAAAATTCCCGCACCGGCTCCATGTATGTGGTCAAGCCGAAGATGCATGGGCCCGAAGAGGTCGCCTTTGCGGTCGAAATCTTTTCGCGGGTCGAAGATGCGCTTGGTATGGCGCGCAACACCATCAAGATGGGCATCATGGATGAGGAGCGCCGCACGACGGTCAATCTCAAGGAATGCATCCGTGCTGCCCGCGAGCGGGTCGTCTTCATCAATACCGGCTTCCTCGACCGCACCGGCGACGAGATCCACACCTCGATGGAAGCCGGCCCGATGATTCGCAAGGGCGACATGCGCCAGGCAGCCTGGATATCGGCCTATGAGAATTGGAATGTCGACATCGGCCTGGAATGCGGCCTCGCCGGCCACGCCCAGATCGGCAAGGGCATGTGGGCGATGCCGGATCTGATGGCGGCGATGCTGGAGCAGAAGATCGCCCACCCGAAGGCCGGCGCCAACACTGCCTGGGTCCCGTCACCGACGGCCGCGACCCTGCACGCCACCCATTATCACCGGGTCAATGTCGCCAGGGTTCAGCAGGGGCTGAAGGACCGCGCCCGCGCCAAGCTCTCCGACATTCTCTCCGTGCCGGTCGCGGTACGGCCGAACTGGACGCCGGAGGAAATCCAGCGCGAACTTGATAACAATGCCCAGGGCATCCTCGGCTACGTCGTACGCTGGGTCGATCAGGGCGTCGGCTGCTCGAAGGTGCCCGATATCAACAATGTCGGCCTGATGGAGGATCGCGCCACATTGCGCATCTCGGCCCAGCACATGGCGAACTGGCTGCACCACAAGGTCGTCACCGAGGCCCAGATCGTCGAAACCATGAAACGCATGGCGGCCGTCGTCGACCGGCAGAACGAGACGGATCCCCTCTACCAGCCGATGGCCGGTAATTTCGACGGCTCGATCGCCTTCCAGGCCGCCCTCGACCTCGTGCTGAAGGGCAGGGAGCAGCCGAACGGCTATACCGAGCCGGTGCTTCACCGCCGCCGCCTCGAGCTGAAGGCGAAGCCGACCGGTTGAGGGTATACTGAGAATATGAAAAGGCCGCCGGAACGACAGTTCGGCGGCCTTTTTTATACCGAATTCGGTCTATACCCTACTGGATAACGACGACCTTGGACGTGCCCTTGCCGGGGCGGACGCGGCTGTAAAGGTCGATCACGTCCTGGTTCATCAGGCGAATGCAGCCCGAGGAAGCGGCGGTGCCGATCGAGGCCCATTCCGGCGTGCCGTGCAGGCGGAACAGCGTGTCCTTGCCATCCTCGTTGAAGAGATACATGGCGCGCGCGCCGAGCGGATTGCTGAGGCCCGGGCCCATGCCGTCCTCGACATACTTGGCGACGTCAGGGCGGCGAACGGCCATTTCCTTCGGCGGGTGCCAGGTCGGCCATTCCTGCTTCCAGGCGACGTAGGCGGTGCCGGCCCATGCGAAGCCCTGCTTGCCGACGCCGATGCCGTAACGCATCGCCTTGCCGTTGGCGAGGATGTAATAGAGGAAGCGCTCGCGCGTGTTGACGATGATCGTACCCGGGCGCTCGGTGGTCTGGTAGCTGACGACCTGGCGGCGGAACTGCGGCTTGACCCTGTCGATCGGGATCGCCGGCAGAGAATATCCGGCATCCTTCGTCACGCCATAGGCGTCGTTGAAGATCTGGGCTGTCTGTACGGTCGGGCCTGCGCCCTTGTCGTCGACGGATGCGCTGTCTGATGTTGAGGAGCAACCGGCCAGTGCGAGCGTCGTCAGCAGGCCAAATACCGGGAATGCATTGCGGATGCGCATAGATGACTCTTGAAGTTTTAGGGCAAGGAGAACAGTCTTTCGACCATCGTTGATTATGGTTTATTTTCGATTAACTTGCGCTTTGCAAGGCTACTGCAGCGCGACAAATCCGTCTGCGGCGCAAATTAGAAGCGCATGGTTTTTTTGCAACAACACGCCAGCCCCT
>Ga0055540_1000887_pt1 | contig 19740 bp, 15 predicted proteins | sample AraplaCvi_mMS_r2_2_FD_55040 | JGI IMG/M metagenome (GOLD analysis project Ga0055540, IMG submission 55040) | Arabidopsis root microbial communities from North Carolina, USA - plate scrape MF_Cvi_mMS_r2 | ecosystem: Host-associated > Plants > Roots > Endosphere | place: USA: North Carolina
ACGTGCGATGGTTCGGGCACTCCTCACCGGGGCATTCTGAGATGGAAGCATCCATCGAACCTGGAGGAAGACATGTCATTCACGAACATCGGATACGTTCCTGCGGTACTGGTCTCGGGCGCGGCGATCGCCTTCGCGGCGAGCCCGGCCGTCGCGGCCGAGCCGGGAGAGTGTCGAGCGGCCGACACCGTCACGGTGTGCGAACAAACCGGCAGCGCCGACGTCGTCTCCGAGCCCGGAGTCGACGGACCCGCCGGGGGTCCCGGCGGCCAGAACGGTTCCTACGGTCCCGCCGGCGCCACCCCACCCGTCGGGAACTAGNCGGCGCACCGAGTTCGGCGGTGTCCCGCGTGGACGCCGCCGAATTCGGTTGCCCCGCAGCCGCTCACTGCTGATGTTCGCCCGCTGCCTTGTTGACCTGTGCCAGGGCACTCCAGATGTGACACGTGCTGTGCGAATAGATCTCGACGATGTTGCCGAACGGGTCCTCGCAGTAGCACGCGTAGAACCCGAGCCCAGGGGCGAACTCCCACACCTCGCTACGCTGAGTTCCGCCGGTCTCGGCGATTCGCCGCGCCAGACCCTCGATGTCCGGGTCGATCACGCAGAAGTGGAAGGTACCGGTCTCGTGCAGGTAGAACTGCGTGTTCTCGTCCGAAGTCCGCCGTTTGGGGATGGGATCGGTGAATTCGAAGATTTCGAACCCGACCCCGTTGCCGGCGTCCATCATCGCGATCTTGCCGCTGACGACGTGCGGGCCGAGCATGTCTGCGACCAGGCGGCCGAAGTACTCCTTGCCGGCCGTGTACTCCTGCGGCTCGATCATGAGCTGGAACCCCAGCACGCTCTGATACCACTCGATGGCGGCCGCGGCGTCCGGGACCGTCACACCCACGTGGGTGATGGTGCGGGGCTGAACCCTTGGCGCGGTCGACACGTCGGTCATGACACTCTCCTTCGGGGTGTGGCCACGCAATACTTGGCGGCCTCGAATCGCCGGCGATCGCCGACCGTCCAAGATTCCCACCGCACCGCGCTGGCCCACCATCACACGGTGGGTGATGTTTTTGACCGTGGGCACAAAAGATCACGCGTCGCGCGATATCCCCCGCGTGGCCGATCCAGCACGCTCGAACGATGTCCGACCCGCAGGCCAGAACCCGAACGCCCGAATTCACCACCGAGGTCACGGTGCACGTCGACGGCACCAAGCACGCCGTCCGCGTCGACAATCGCGTCACGGTGCTGGACTTGCTGCGAGACCACCTTGGCGTCACCGCCCCCAAGAAGGGCTGCGACCACGGTCAGTGTGGGGCGTGCACCGTGTTGCTCGACGGGCGACGGGCTACGACCTGCCTCGCCCTGGCCGTCTCCCACGACGGTGCCGACGTCGTCACCGCCGCCGGCCTGGGCACCGTCGACGCCCTGCACCCCGTCGCCCAGGCGTTCGTCGACCATGACGGCTTCCAATGCGGTTATTGCACGCCGGGGCACATCTGCTCCGCGGTCGGCATGCTCGACGAACTCGAATCCGGGGCGCCGAGCCACGTCAGTGCCGACCTCGACCAGACCGCCGAACTCACCGCAGCGGAGATCCGAGAACGCATGAGCGGCAACCTGTGTCGCTGCGCCGCCTATCCCAACATCGTCGCCGCGATTGCATCGGTGGCGGGCCGCTCGGACCCCAGGAAGGTCACCCCGTGATCCCGTTCGAGTACCACCGCGCGACCAGCGTCGGCGACGCCGTCGCCACCCTCGCCCGGCGGCCAGGAGCGATGTTCCTCGCCGGGGGGACGAATCTGGTGGACCACCTCAAGCTCGGTCTCGTCGCACCGACCCTTCTCGTCGACGTCGGACACCTGCCGCTGACCGACGTCGACGAGTTGCCCGACGGCACCCTGCGCATCGGTGCGGAGGTCCGCAACAGTGATCTCGCCGCTCACCCAGTCGTCCGCACCAGGTACCCCGTCCTGTCACGAGCGCTGCTGTCGGCCGCATCCGGTCAACTGCGCAACGTCGCCACGACGGCGGGAAACCTCTTACAGCGCACCCGATGCGCGTACTTTCAAGACCTCACCACCCCCTGCAACAAGCGAGCGCCCGGCACCGGCTGCTCGGCCATCGGCGGTTACACCCGGTACCACGCCATCCTCGGCGCCTCCGAGCATTGCGCGGCCGTGCACCCGTCGGACATGGCGGTCGCCCTGACGGCCCTGGACGCCCAGGTCGTCTTCTCGAGCCTCGCTGGCGAAGACCGTCTGCCGCTCTCCGAGTTCTACCGCTTGCCCGGCGACCGGCCCGACCTCGACACCACGTTGCCTCCCGGGGCGCTCATCACCGCCGTCGACGTTCCACCACCACCGCAGGGGGCTCGCTCCACCTACCGCAAGGTGCGTGACCGCGCCTCCTACGCGTTCGCCCTGACGTCGGTGGCCGCCGAACTCGTCGTCGACGACGGCGTCGTGCACGGCGCACGCATCGCCCTTGGTGGCGTCGCCCACCGACCCTGGCGGGCCACGCGAGCGGAGCGGGCACTGCTGGGCGCGCCGGCGACCGAGGACTCCTTCTGGGCCGCCGCCACCGTCGAGCTCGATGCCGCATCCCCACTGGCGGGCAACGAGTTCAAGGTGGAGCTCACGCGCCGCGCCATCGTGTCCACCCTGTCCGACCTGAGCGAAGGCCGACGACCATGACCGATCTACGACCACGCGCAATGGGTGCTCGACTGACCCGACTCGACGGGCCCGCGAAGGTGACCGGATCGGCGACCTACGCCTACGAGTACCGCGTGCAGGCGCCGCTGTACCTGCACCCGATCCAGGCGGAGATCGCCCGCGGCCACGTCGTGGCGATGGACACCGGCCCCGCGGTCACCCTCGACGGCGTGGTCGACGTGCTCACGGTGTTCGACGCACCACGGCTGGCCGACTGCTCCGACGGGGATCTGACCATCCTGCAGGACGAGCAGGTGCACTACCGCAATCAGATCATCGGCGGTGTCGTCGCCACCAGCCCCGAGGTGGCCCGTCAGGCCGCCCATGCGGTCGAGGTGAGGTACCACGTGACGCCGCACCGTACGGAGCTGCGAGCCGACGACCCGGCTCTCTACGCCCCCGCCAAGGTCAACCCGGACTTCGACACCGACACCGTCAGTGGCGACGTGGACGTGGCATTGGCCACGGCCCCGGTGGTCGTCGACCAGACGTACACGACCCCACTACACCACAACAATCCGATGGAACCGCACGCGGTGATCGCGCAGTGGAACGCAGGTGACCAGACGCTCGTGCTGCATGACGCAACCCAGGGCGTGCACGTGGTGCGCCAGACGCTGGCGGGGGTGTTCGGGCTCGGACCCCATCAGATCCGGGTGGTCGCGAGGTACGTCGGCGGCGGCTTCGGCTCCAAGGGCGCACCGCATTCGCACGACGTGCTTGCGGTGATGGCCGCACTTCGGGCCGGCGGTCGACCGGTGAAGCTCGCGCTGACCCGCCAGCAGATGTTCGCCGTCGTCGGGTACCGCACCTCGACCATCCAGCGCGTACGCCTGGGTGCCGAGCACGACGGCACCCTGATTGCGGTCGACCATGCCGTGGTGGAACAGACTGCGGCGGTCAAGGAGTACGCCGAGCAGACCGCGGTGCTGAGCAGAATGATGTACGCCGCGCCCAACCGGACCACCAGCCACCGCCTGGCCGCGCTCGACGTTGCGGTGCCCTACTGGATGCGCGCGCCGGGGGAATGTCCTGGCGCATTCGCGACCGAGGTGGCGATGGACGAGCTCGCCGCCGCGTGCGGCGTGGATCCCGTCGAGCTGCGCATCCGCAACGAACCAGACGTCAGCCCCGAGAACGGGCGGCCATGGTCGGATCGACGACTCGTCGAGTGCCTACGGACCGGAGCCGAGCGCTTCGGTTGGGCGCAGCGCGATCCCGCACCGCGAACCCGCCGCGACGGCGAGTGGTGGGTCGGTACCGGGGTTGCGTCGGCGGTCTATCCCGCGAAGAACATGCCGGGCAGCAGCGCGCGCATCGAATTCGTCGGCGGCGGCTATCGCGTTCAGATCGGCGCGGCGGACATCGGCACCGGCACCGGGACAACGCTCGCGCAGATCGCGGCCGACGCACTCGGCGTGGCGGTGGGCGAGGTGGACCTTCGGATCGGCGACACCGATCTGCCGAAGGCGTCGGTGGAGGGTGCATCGTCGGGCTTGAGCTCGTGGGGTCTGGCGGTGTGCACGGCGGTGGAGGCGTTTAGGCGCCAACACGGCTCGCATCCCTCCGTCGGCGCCGCCACCGTCGCCGACGCACCGGAGATGACCGATGCCGCGAACTACGCGACCTTCTCCTTCGGTGCTCAGTTCGCCGAGGCGCGGGTACACCGGTTGACCGGCGAGATCCGGGTGTCGCGAATGTTGGGGGTGTTCTCCGTCGGGCGGGTGGTCAACCCGATCACGTTGCGGTCCCAGCTGATTGGCGGCATGACCATGGGGCTGTCGATGGCCCTGCACGAGGAGAGCGTGCGCGATCACCGCTTTGGCCACGTCGTCACCCAGGACTTCGCCGGGTACCACATCGCCTGCCATGCCGACGTGCCCGAGGTCGAGGCGCACTGGCTCGATTCGGTGGACACCACGTTGAACCCGATGGGTTCACGGGGTGCCGGGGAGATCGGCATCGTCGGCTCGGCGGCGGCCGTGGCCAACGCCGTTCACCACGCGACGGGCACCCGGGTGCGCGATCTGCCGATCACGTGTGACGCGCTGATGCGGTGACGTGGTCCGGGGACAGCCACACCGCGACGTTGCGCACGTAGTCCTTGAATGCCTCCAGGCGAGCTGGATCCGAGAGGATCGCGCGCCCAGGCGGTTCGGAGACGAAGGACGGCGCACCGCGGTCGACGTCCCAGTTGTAGTCCGCGAAGTGATGGAAGGACGACTCGGCCACTCCTCGACCCATCCGGCCACCGTGGTGATCTGGTTCGTCCTCCAGCAGCACCGCCAGATTGAACCGTCGTCCGGTGGCGGTGCTTCGCCCCTGGGCCACGGCCCTNGCGTACGGGAGGTGGGCCCGTANCGATCCCTCGTGCGGGTGGGCCGGAAACCATTCGACGCGTCCGCTGGCAGTCTGGTCGGTGCGCAGCACCTCGTGTGCCGGGCCGTCGACGAACACCGGTTGATAGTCGCCATTGGCACCGGAATGGTAATTCGGCCACGCGATGTCGGGGGTGTCCCTGTCGTCGCGCACAGCCTCGGGATCCTCGGCGTCGTCGTGGAATTCGTTGACCGAACCCAACGATCCGATCCTGGCCAGCGAACTGCCGAGGTTTTCGTGGTCACGGGCGGTGAGCACGCCACCGCCGCGCATCCGAAAGTGCCGGATCGCGGCGGCCTCGACGCTCGTGAGACCGTCTCCCCCGTCGACGGCCAGGAGCCACAGCTCGTCGAAGTCGGATTCGTCCACCCGGCTCAGGACGGGGTCTCCGACCGAGCCGTCCGTGCGGTTGCGCGCCGTGACCGCGTGACCCGCTTGGGTGAGCGTCTGCGCGAGCAGTGAGAACCGTCCGACGTCCCAGTCGTCGGGTGCATCCCCAATCGTGGTCTGCAGCAGGATCTTCGCCATCTCGTCCTCCCGTGAGTCGAGCGTTCATCGTCACACCCGCCGACCGCGCACCACATCGCACGGCGGGCGATGTTTAGCCGGCTCGCCCGCGAGACCCTAATGATGGCCCGACGTGTGATGGACCGGCTCGAAGACCCGACCGACACTGGACTCGTCGACCGAACAGAAGGGACGCGACCATGGCGATCGCCACGACCAACCCCGTCACCGGTGAGGTGCTCCGCGAGTTCGACGAACTGTCGCCAGAGCAATTGGAGGACAAACTACGACGGGCCGCCGACGCCGCCCGCTCGTACCGGTTGACCAGTCACGAGCAGCGGGCCCAGTGGCTCGGGCGCGCCGCCGACGTCCTGGAGCGTGACACCGGCACCGTCGCGGAGCTGATCACCACCGAAATCGGAAAGACGCTGCGGGCGGCGACCGAGGAGGTCACCAAGTGCGTTGCCGGACTGCGCTTCTACGCCAAGAACGGGGCACGCTTCCTCGAACGCGTCCAGCGCGACGCCGCCGCCGTCGGTGCCACCGACACCTACGTCACCTACCAGCCACTGGGCGTGGTGCTGGCGGTGATGCCGTGGAACTTCCCGCTGTGGCAGGCGATGCGGTTCGCCGCACCGGCCCTGACGGCAGGCAACGTCGGCATCCTCAAACATGCGTCCAACGTGCCGCAGACCGCGCTCTACATGGAGACGCTGTTCCGCGAGGCCGACTTCCCCGCCGACGTGTTCCAAACCCTGCTCATCTCCTCGGGGCGCGTCGCCGACGTGCTGCGCGACGACCGCGTGGCCGCGGCGACCCTGACCGGAAGCGAGCCGGCGGGCCGGTCGGTGGCCGCCGTCGCCGGCGACCAGATCAAGCGGGTGGTACTGGAATTGGGCGGATCGGATCCCTTCATCGTCATGCCGTCGACCAACGTCGACCGCGCCGCGGAGGTGGCGGTACGGGCGCGCACCCTCAACAACGGGCAGTCGTGCGTCAACGCCAAGCGCTTCTTCGTCCACGCCGACGTCTACGACGCCTTCCTGGCGGCCTTCGTGGCGAAGATGGGCGCCCTGGTCGTCGGCGACCCCATGGACGCGTCCACCGACGTCGGCCCGCTCGCCACCGAATCGGGCCGCTCGGACGTCGAGGCCTACGTCGACGACGCGGTGTCCCACGGCGCGACGGTGCACGTCGGGGGACGCCGGCTCGACCGCCCCGGATGGTTCTACGAGCCGACCGTCCTGACCGGGGTGACCTCGGCGGCGAAGATGTTCGCCGAGGAGGTGTTCGGCCCCGTTGCCCAAGTCTGGCCCGTTCAATCCCTCACCGAGGCCATCGATTTGGCCAACGCGCATCCCTATGGCCTGGGCTCGAATCTGTGGACCGAGGACGCCTCGGAACGCGAGACGTTCATCAGGGACATTCAGTCGGGCATGGCCTTCGTCAACGGCAACACGACCAGCTATCCGGAGATCCCCTTTGGCGGCACCAAACGCAGCGGCTACGGCCGCGAGATGGCCGACGTCGGCATGCGCGAGTTCATGAACGCCAAGACGGTGTGGATCGGCGCGCCGGCCAACGGGTGAGCGCAGGCGACGTCACGGCGACGGCCGTGTGTCGTTGCCGCGTGCCAGCGCGATCAGTTCGGCACGGGAGTGGACGTCCAACTTGGCGAACACCTTGCGCAGGTGGGCGTTGACGGTGTGCGGTGACACACCGAGCCGCTCGGCGACCTGACGATTGGTGGCGCCGTCGGCCACGATCTCGAGAACCCGTTCCTCCGAGGCGGTCAGGCTGTCCCACCCGGCGCCGACGCGGGGTCGCGCGACGCGGCGTTGCACCCCCATCGCCGCCAACGACCTGGCAACACGGCGGGCGTCGGCCACACAACCCAGGTCGGCGTAGAGGTCGAACGCCTGTTGCAGCCGGGCCGTGGCGCCATCAGGGTCGGTCTGCATCCGCCGCGCGCCGCCGTCCTCGACCGCACCGGCGTACAGGATTGGCGTCGCCGTGCTCGCGAGGATCTCCGTCGCCTCGTCGAGCGCCTGTACGTCGTCGTCGAGCAACGCCCTCGCGTGCCGGGTCACCGCCGCGGGGAGGGTTTCGGTGCGAGCGCCATGGTCGGCAGACGCGACTGCGGCGACGACGCGCTGCCGGAGTCCGGCGTCGCAGGAGACGCTTGCCACCCTGGCGGTCAGAACCAATTCGCCGAGGGTGGTGGGCCACCTCGGCGGCACGAGGGGGTCGACGTCCTCTCCCAGCCATCGCGCCGCCTCCGCCTCGTCACCGCGCTGCCAGGCCGCGCGCGCCAAGGCCGCCAGCGCCGCGCGGCGGGTTGCCGGCCCTCCGCCGAGCGCCGAGCGCGCGGCGATGCCGACGTCCCTGGTCGACTCCCTGTCGTCGGTATGCGCCGCCAACGCGGCGGTGACCGCGAACCCGATGCCGCCGTGAAGGCCCGGAAGCAGTCGATCCTCATGCGGCAGAGCAGATTCGAGGAGAGCTCGTGCTTCGGCCAGATGACCGCTCAACAATGCACACTGCGCACGAACCAGGTCGAGCATCTGTTCTGCCGCGGCGATCCCGCGACTGTCCAACCGGGCGGTGGCGAGCAGATCGGTCGCCTCGACACAGTGGCCCGTCGACGCCAGCGCCGCAGCGAGTTCGACCGCGACGACTGCCCCGAGCCGCCCGAACAGCGGCGAGGAAGGATCTGGTCGTAGCTCGTAGAGGCGGGTCAGGCAGTCGCGCCCATGTCCGGCAGCGCAATTCACCCGCACCAGCGCACACTCGGCAATCGTGCGCGCCATCGGGTCGTCGGAACGGTCGACCGTGGTCAGCGCGGCCAGCGCCGCCACGACGGCAGCCTGAGCCTGCCCGTCACCGGCGAGGTTGTAGCCCAGCCAGGCCAGATGGCGGGCGCGCACCGACTCACCCAGGTGGGGCAACTGCAGCGCACGCCGGTTCTCCTCGGCGGCCGCGGCGAAGGACGGGCGCGACACCGTGGAACGGGACAGCCGGATGGCGGCTTCCTCCTCCGACGACGCCCCCACCGACAACGACGCGGACGACAGTGCCTCGGCCTCGTCGTGGCGCAGGGCCTGGTCGAGCAACGTCACCGTCGTGGTGACGACGCGCGCGCGAAGTTCGTCACCCGGACGGAGCAGTCTCAACGCATGGTTGCCGAGGTCGGCCGCGCCGGACGGGTCCGAGCGCGACAGGGTCTCGGCCGCCTTCAGCAACGAGCGTGCGGCCGTTACGTCACCCAACTCTGCACTTCGGATCAATTGCCCTGCAACCTCTTCCGGCGCAACACCCTCGTCGAGCATGATCGACGCCGACTGTCGTTCCACGGCTCGCCGCAGCGCATACGGCATGGTCTGCTGGGCGGCCCTGCGCAGGAGGTCGTGCCGGAAGGTCAGATGCTCTCCGACATTGGTCAGCAGGTCTGCCCGCACGGCCTCGGCGATCGCGGCGCGCGTGTCCGACGGGTGGCCGCCCACTGTTCGCGCCAGCAGATCGGCGGAGAACACGGCGGGAAGGATCGAGGCGATCCGAACGGTGTTGCGCGCCGTGGCCGACAACCTGTCCAGGCGCCGCTGCATGGTCGCGGTGAGCCGCTCGGGCGGGGCCACACCCGCCGCCCAGGCTCGGCCGCCGTCGACGTGAAGTCGCCGATCCTCCTCGAGACCCTCGAGCAGTTCGAGCACCAGGAACGGATTTCCGCGAGCGGTCCTCGCCAGGCGCAGAACCGAATCGTCGACTGCGACGCCCAGCACGTCGGCGGCCATCTCGGCGACCGCGTCGTCGGCCAACCCGCCCAGGAGGAGTCGGCGACCCCGGTCGCCGGGTGCGTCGACGACGGCGTCGACCGCCGCGCGTATCTCGGGGTGTCCACCGGCCGACTGCATCGCAAGGGCCCACAGCACCGGCGCCTCGGTGTCGACCAGCTGCTGCAGCGCGGCCACCGTTCCCACGTCGGCCCAGTTGACGTCGTCGAGGCAGAGGCACAGCGGGGTCGTCTCGACGGCACCCTCGACACCGTCCCGCACGGTCTCGACGATCCACGGAAGAGAGTCGGCCACGGCACTGAGCTCACGGAGGGTGGCACTGTCGCAGAGAGGCGGTTCGGCACGCAGCACCGCCTCGAACAGCGGCGCATAGGGCACCGTCTGCAGGTCCTGAAAACACCGGCCCTGCACCACCCGCAGACCGGCCGCCTCGGCGCGCGCCCCGAGTTCGGTCAACAGTGCGGACTTGCCGATGCCCGGCGGTCCCTCGACGAGCAGGACGGCGCACCTGCCGGCGAGCACCCGGGCGAGCGACTCGTCGAGCGTCGCCAGCTCATCTCGGCGACCGCGCAGCGGACCGGGGTGCATGACCAAGCCCCCCTCGTCACGGCTGCGTCGTGCTGCAGTCACTGTAGCTTGACGGTAGTCAACTTCGCTGTCTCCCGGCCGGCCTGGCTCGACGTGCGCGTACGGTGCTCTTCGGCGACGAGAGGAGCACCGGGATGGCGGCCCTGGACGTGTCCGTACCTGCGCTGGTCGGCACCCTGGACCTCATCGGGGTATTCGCCAACGCACTGCTCGGTGGCGCCGTCGCGCGACGCTGCGGCTTCGATCCCGTCGGCTTCGCTGCCCTGGCCATCGTGTCGGGCCTGGGCGGTGGCTTGCTCCGCGACACCCTTCTTCAGCACGGAACGCCCGTCGCGTTGACGAATTACGCCTACCTCGCCACCGCACTGGTCGGCGCCGCCGTCGCCTTCGCCGTCACGTTCGAAGGCCGGGTGTGGGATCGGTCGTTCCCCTTCGTCGACGCCCTGGCGCTGGGGTGCTGGGCGGCAGCGGGGGCGCAGAAGACGTTGTCATTCGGGTTGGGTTGGCTCCCGGCGATTCTGCTGGGCACGGTGACGGCGGTCGGCGGAGGCGCGATCCGCGACATCGCGGTCGGTGAGGTGCCGACGATCTTCGGTGGCAACACCCTCTACGCCACCTGCGCAATCCTCGCCAGCGGCACCGTGGTGGTCGTTCAACAAGTGGGGAACTCCCAACTGGCCCTGCTGGTCTCGACGGCGGTGGGCGCCGCACTATGCCTCGTCGCGCGGTGGCGCGGGTGGATCCTTCCGGAGCGGGTCGTCTGGCGGCGGCCGACGCGCTTGCGGTCCCGACGACGAAAGGACGGGTCATGACCTCTGATTCGCGCGCCTCCGACCTGTTGGCCGGCCTGGACGGCATTCGGTCGTGGCAGGAGGACTTCTACCGGGATCTGCACGCCCATCCCGAGCTGTCCCATCAAGAGCACCGCACCGCGGGACGGGTTGCGGAGCGGATGCGTGCGGCGGGCTTCGACGTGCACGAGCGCGTCGGCGGCACCGGAGTGGTCGCGTTGCTACGCAACGGTTCCGGACCGACGGTGCTGATGCGGGCGGACATGGACGCCCTTCCCGTCAGGGAGGCCACCGGATTGACCTATGCCAGTGCGACAACGGCCACCAGCGCGGCCGGCGAGCCGGTGCCGGTGATGCACGCATGCGGACACGACGTCCACGTCGCGTGTCTGCTGGGTGCCGCACAGGTGCTCGCCGACGGCGCCGACCTGTGGAGCGGCACGGTGGTCGCGGTGTTTCAGCCTGCCGAGGAGGTCGGTGACGGCGCTCGGGCCATGGTCGACGACGGTCTGCTGGAGCTGATCCCCAGGGTCGACGTCGCGCTGGCACAACACGTGTTGCCGGCGCCCGCCGGAATCGTCGGAACCTGCCCCGGACCGGTTCTCGCCGCTGCGGACAGCATTCGGGTGACGGTGCACGGCCGCGGTGGGCATGGCTCCATGCCGCACGCCACCGTCGACCCGGTCGTCCTCGCCGCCATGTTCGTCATCCGGCTGCAGACGATCGTGTCGCGCGAGATCGCCCCCAGCGAAACGGCGGTGCTGACCGTCGGCAGCATCGTCGCCGGCACCACCGGCAACGTGATTCCCGACCACGCGGTCCTACAACTCAACGTGTACCTATTCCGACACCACCCGCACGATCATCCTCGACGCGATCCGCCGTGTCGTGACCGCCGAATGTCAGGCATCTGGCACGCCACGGGAGCCGGACATCGAGCTGGCTGACCGGTACCCGCTGACCACCAACGATCCCGACACGACAGACCGGGTCGCCGCGGCATTCGCCGACTACTTCGTGCCACCCGCCTTCCCCCGCAGTCGGCCAGCGAGGACTTCAGCGACATCCCCGACGCCTTGGGCGTGCCCTACACCTACTGGGGCATCGGGGGTACCGACGCCGAGGTCCATCGCAGGGCCGCAGACGCCGGCCGGCTCGCCCAGGACGTGCCCGTCAACCACTCGGCCTCGTTCGCGCCGGTCATCCAACCCACGTTGGACACCGGAACCTCGGCGCTGGTCGTCGCGGCGCTGGCCTGGTTGTGACCGCGCCGGTCACGGCCTCATCCCGGTGTGTCGCCGGCGACTCCGGAGGGTCGGTCGGCAGGCTCGATCCTCCTGATCTCTTCGCGTGACCGAACTCCCAACTTGGCGAAGACATTTCGTAGATGAGTGTTCACGGTGTGCTGGGACAGCCACAGCGTGTCGGCCACCTGGCGATTGGTGGCACCGTCTGCCACCAGTTCGACCACCCGGCGTTCCTGACGCGTGAGGCTGCCCCATCCGGTGCGCTGACGACGGCGACCGATGCGTCGATGCACGCCAAGGGAACTCAACGTTCGTCCGACCCGCCGGGCGTCGAGAATGCTCTCGCATCCGGAGAACACGTCGAACGCGGTGTTGAGATGGTCCACGGCGGTCGACCGGTCGCCGTCCGCGGCGAGCAGACCACCCAGGTCCTCGACCGCGGCGGCATGCAGCAGGGGTCGCCCACTCGTCGCGAGGACGTCCACCGCCGCCGCCAATCGTCGCTCGTCGCGCCCGAGGAGGCCCCGGACGTGACCCGCGACGCCGGCGAACACCGCGACGCCGTCCGGTTCGCGTTCCAGCGACGCGACCGCTACGGTCACCCGTCCGCGAAGGCCGTCGTCGTCGGCACCGGCCGCGACCCGCGCCGCGAGGACCAGGTCGTCGAGCTGGGTGGCCAGCGGCGGGGTACCGAGCAGTGCAGTCTCGTCGGCGAGAAGATCGGCCGCATGGCGAAGGTCGCCGGCTCGCCAGGCGGCCATGGCCAGCGCCGCGTGCGCGGCCCGTCGGCGTGCCGGTCCACGGTCCTGCAAATAGCGCGCGGCGTTGCACGCGACCCGGGACACGTCGGGGTCCTCGAGCCGTGCGGCCAGCTGCGACAGTACGGTCGCACGCAACAGCCCGGCCGCCCCGTTGTCGACTGATTCCGGTGCGCCATGAGTGGAGTCGCTCACCGTGCGCGCCTCGGCGAGCTCGCCCTCCGCAACGGCGCGTAGCGCATCCAACTGGGAGAAGCTGCGGATGAGGGTGGCGTCGTCGGCGCGCCGCGCCGCGTCGAGACCGTCGCCGATTCCGTCGGCGGCCTCTCCGAACCTGCCGGCCATGATCGCGAAGTTCGCCCGGTGGAACACCACGAGGTTGCCGACGACGCCCAGGTCGTCGACTCGGGTCAGGCGTTCGGTCTCCGCGAGGGAGTCGAGGCTGCGCAGCACGAAGCCCTCCGCACAGTCGACGTTGGCCAAGGCAATCTTGGCCAAGACCGTCGCCATGGTGTCGGACGCCGACGCGGCGGCGTCGACGGCCTCCATCGCCAGGGACCGCACCCCCGACTCGCCCTCCATCGACGCGTTGTAGGCCAGCCAGCTCAGGTGCCGCACCCGCAGGGCCGACGACATCCCCGGATTGCGCAGGGCCAGTCGATTCTGCTCAGCACGGTGACCGGGCCCCTGCTTGGAGTAGGCCGACATGCTGAGCCGGATCTGCCCCTCCTCCTCCGCGCCCAGGGCCGACGACAACGCCGTGGCGAAGAGATCCCGTCCGGTGTCGAATCGCAAGGCCCGGTTCATCAGTCCGATGGTCTCGGCGACGACGACACCGCGCTGTGGATCGTCGGGCCGCATCAACCGCAGCGCTCGTTCGGACAGATCCGCCGCCGACGAGGGGTCCCACCGCGCCACCGACTGAGCCGCGCCACGCAGTGTGCCGATCGCCTCTTGATCGCCGATGTCGGCGCTACGGGCGAGCTGAATCGCCACTTCCTCTGGTGCCGAACCAGATTCGAGCAACACCGTCGCCGATTCCCGCTCGAGCGCCTTGCGCAGCGTCACCGGAATGGTGTCGCGCGTCGCGTGCCGTAGCAGGTCGTGGCGAAACCTCAGCAAATCCCCCACTTCGGCGAGCAGATCGGCGCGCACCGCCTCACCGACCGAGTCGACGAGGCTCAGCGGCGGATGTCCGACCATCCGCGCCAACGTGTTCACGGAGAAGTTCTCGGGCAGCACCGAGGCCATCTGCAACACCCGCCGGGTGCCGGGAGGCAGGCGGTCGAGCCTCCGCTCCATTGATTCCGCGAGCCGCCGGGGAAGCTCACCCCCACGTGCCGAGGCTCGTCCCCCGTCGATGCTGATGCGGTCTTCTTCTCGGAGCCCACGGAGCAACTCCAGCAACAGAAACGGGTTACCGTGAGCCATTCGCGTCATCCACGTCAGCCCGGTGTCCAAATCGGCTCCCAGGACGTCCTTCGCCATGTCGGCGGCCGCGTCGTCACTCACGGCTTTCAGACAGAGGCGGCGGGCCTGCCGGCCGTGCGTACGGATCATGTCGTCGACGGCGTCGCGGACGGCCGGACGGATCGAACCCGACCGCATGGCGATGATCCAGGCGACCGGTGCGGCGGCCAAACCGTCGGTGAGAGAGCGGATGGCGGCCAGCGTTCCGGTGTCGGCCCAGTGCGCGTCGTCGACGACGACGGCGAGCGGGGCCTGGTCGGCCGCGGCGGCCAGCGCCGCCTCCAGATCGCGCACCACCCAGTACCGGCCCTCGGCGCCGACACCCAGCGTCTTGAGCGCGGAGACGTCGACCAGGGACTGGTTGGCGTCGGCGAGGGCGCTGAACAACAGGGCGAAGGGCACCGCCTGCTGATCCTCGAAGGCCTTGCCCGACACGGTGTCGACGGAGTTCGCCGCCAACCGCCGACGTACTTCGGCCAGCAGCCGCGACTTGCCGATGCCGGGGGGACCTTCGATCACCAGCAGGGACCCCGTGCCCTCCACGAGCGTGGCGATCGCGTCGTCGACGACGTCGAGTTCGTCGCCGCGGCCTCGGAGGGGGGCCAGGGCTCCGCGAGCTCGGTCGTCGACGCTCACCGCTGGTGCCGCAGCCCACGCCGAGATCGTCGGGTAGCTGCGCGTGCCACGATCGTCCCCCGGGTCTTCTCACTTTGCCAAACGGCTGAAGTTCGACTTCAGTGACTGAACCTTAGGACACCCACACCGATCGGGGAAGCCGTCGCGACGGCGTCTGCCGCTGCGCAACGGGTTCCGGACCTAGTCGATCCGAGGACTTTCGTCCGGTGTCAAACCCACGGCATGGGTCAACTGCGCCGCGATCCACCCGCGCGCCCACTCGGGCGTCCACCCCAGATCGTCGACCAGCAATCGGATGCCTCCGTGGGACCCGAGGTAGAACGTGGCGACATCGGCGAAGTGCTCGGGTGTAGCCCGCTCGGGGAGGACTCCAAGCTCCCGCAATCTCACAGCGGCGCCGACGAACACGCGCCGATCCCGGCTCGTGGCGTCGTACAACCACCGTGCCCACTCGTCGTCGTGTCGAGCCGCGGTGATGCACAGCTCGACGAGGTCGCCGTAGGTGCCGTACGTCTGCAAGCAGGCCTCGACGAGCGCGTCGACGACTTCGGCACCGCTGCTTGCCGTCTGGATCCGTGCGGCGGCCTCCGGCATGACCGACGCGGTGATCCACAGTTCGAAGAGCGTGCTCAGCAGCCCTCGCTTGCCGCCGCACTGTTGGTACACCGTCCCGGCGGACACGCGACTCGACTCGGCGATGTCGTCGACGGTCGTGGCGGTGAAACCCCTTTCCTTGAACAGCGTTCGGGCCGCGTCGACCACGGCCTGGCGGGTTTGTCGGGCGTATTCGTCCCTGCGTCGAAGCACCCGCACCGGCGGTGGCTCGTCGTGGGACGTCAACGTCGGGCCGAATGCCGAGGAAGTGTCCCGGTCGACGGCGTCATGGTCATGACTGTAGTGAGTCAAACCCTTTTGGGACAGTACCTTTCATCCGCCGTCCGGCCTGGGCGGGCCCTGCCTCACCGCCTACGACATAGCACGGCGCGCAGTGCCGAGGCCGCCCAGGCCTCACACGTCGCGCTACGTCCTCGACCAAGGGTCGGTGCCTCGTGCCCGCGCGACCAGCTCGGCTCGCGAGTGCACCCCCAACTTGGCGAAGACCTTGCGTAGGTGCGCGTTCACGGTGTGTGGCGAGACACCCAGCCTGTCGGCGGCCTGCCGATTGGTGGCACCGTCGGCGACGACCTCGAGCACGCGCATCTCGGACTCGGTCAGGCTCTCCCAACCCGAGCGAGCCCTTCTGCGCACGACACGCCGTTGCACGCCAACCGAACTCAGGTACCTAGCCACCCGTTGAGCATCTGCGGTGCAGCCGAGGTCGACGTACAGGTCGAAGGCCTCCGCCCACCGCGCCGCCGCACTCGACCGGTGGCCGCCTGCCATCAACGCCACCCCGGAATCCTCGACGGCGCCGGCGTGGAGGATCGGTCTGCCCATCGCGGCCAGCCGGGCGGCTGCCTGGTCGAGCGCCGCCGCGTCGCCGTCGACGAGCGCGCGGACGTGGACCGCGACCGCCGAGAAGAGCGTGTCCTGCCGACCGCCGCGCTCCAGCGTCTCCAGCGCAACCATCACGCGTTCACGCAATCCCGCGTCACTCGAGGTGGCGGCCACCCGTGCGGCCAGTACGACGTCGTCGAGGTCGGCGGCCCACAACGGCGAGGTGAGCAGCTGGACCTCCTCCCCCAGCCACCGGGCCGCCGCCGCGTCGTCCCCGCGCTGCCACGCCGTCCGGGCGAGCGCACAGATCGCCTCCCGACGGGCCGAGGGTCCGCCGGCAAGGCTGGCGCGTGCGGCGATGCCGACGTCCCTGGTCAGCACGCGGTCTGCGGTGTGTGCCGCGACGGCAGCCAAGACCGTGAAACCGATTCCGCCGTAACGGGCGATGTCGAGGCAGTCGTCCTCGGCGAAGGCCTCCTCCACCGTGCGGCGGGCGGCGTCCAACCTTCCTGCGACCACATCACACTGACCGCGCACCAATGCGAGAACCTGCTCGGCAGCATGGATCCCGCGACTGTGCTCGAGCGCCACCGTCAGCTTCCCCAGAGCTTCCTCCGAGCAACCCATGGTCACCAGCGAGCTCGTCACCTCGAAGGCGACGATCGCACCGAGGAGGCCGAAGTCCGGTGACGACGGTGTCGGTTGCAGCATCACGAGACGGTCCAGGCTCTCGCGGCCTCGACCCTCCGCGCAGTCGACGCGCACGAGCGCGCACTGCGCGATGGTCCGAGCCTGCACGTCGTCGTGCTCGTCGACCGCGGACATCGCGTCGCGCACGGCCTCCCGCGCCGCGGCCACGTGACCGTCACCGGCCAGGTTGAACGCGAGCCACGCCAGGTGCCGGGTCCGCATCTGCGGTGAGATGCCCGGCAGCACNAGCGCGCGGCGGTTNTCGTCGACGCGGCGGCCGGGTGCCTCCCTCGACACGATGGACTCGATCAGACGGATGGCGGCTTCCTGTTCACCCGTCAGCGGAGTCGTCAACGAGGACGCGGTCAGGTGTCGAGCCTCGTCATACCTCAGGGCCTGGTTGAGCTTCATCACGGTGTCGGTCAGCATCTCGCTGCGCAGTGGGTCGTCGGGGCGCAGGAGTTGCAACGCTCGCAGGCTGAGGTCGGCGGCACCGGTGGGACTGGTTCGCGCCAGCGCGTCCGCAGCGTCTCGCAACGAGCCGGCAGCGGTCACGTCACCGACGTCGGCACTACGAACCAGTTGAGCGGCCACTTCCTCGGGAGCAGCGCCCAGTTCCAACATGATGGCGGCCGACTCGCGTTCCATGGCCCGTCTCAATCCATACGGGATGGTCTGCTGCGCCGCCGTGCGCAGCAGGTCGTGGCGAAATCTCAGGTGCTCCCCCGACTCGGTGAGGAGGTCCGCACGGATGGCCTCGTCGACGACACCCATGATTTGGGAAGGGCTGCGTCCCAGAGCCTTTGCCAACATGGCCGCCGAGAAGCGCACGGGTAGCACCGACGCCACCTGCACGGCGTGCCCCGCGTCGGGGGACAGGCGATCCAGGCGGCGCTGCATCGTGGTGGCCAGGCGTTGGGGTGGGGCTGCACCCGTCGCTCGGGCACGGCCCCGCTCGACGCGAATCCGGTCCTCCTCGCCGAGTCCGCTGAGGAGTTCGAGAACGAGGAACGGGTTCCCGTTGGCCAGGGCTGAGAGGCGCAACACGGACTCGTCGACCTCGGCGCGCAACACGTCGCCGGCGATGTCGGCGACGGCGTCGAGACCAAGACCGCCGAGGACGCGCTCCCTCGACCACTGTGCGCCGACGCGCACGAGCGCCCTGACGGCGTCCGACGTCACCGGATTGCCGCCGGTGGGCCTCGTCGCGAAGATCCACAATATCGGCGCGTCCGTGACCACCAGGGTCCGCAGGGCGAGGACGGTGGCGGGGTCGGCCCAATGCAGATCGTCGACGGCGATGCACAACGGAGTGGCCGCACCCGCGGCCGCGACGGCGGCAGCGAGGTCACCGACGATCCAGAACTGCGAGTCGGCGCGCGACGCGAGCTCGCGCAGTTCGCGGGCGTCACACAGTGGTGGTTCCGCGCGCAGGACCAGTTCGAAGAGGGGCGCGAACGGCACCATCAGGGTGTCCTCGAAGGCCCGGACCGCAAGCGATCGGAATCCCAGCATGCCCGCCCGACGTCCAATCTCCTTCAGCAGCGCAGACTTTCCGATTCCCGGCGGACCTTCGAAGGTCAGCATCGCCGACGACCCGGCGGCCACTCGCCTGAGCGCCTCGTCGGCAACCGCCAATTCCTCGGCACGACCGCGAAGCGGCCGTGTCTCGATCCTCACGCCCCCAGCACCCCTGTCGTCGTCGACCCAACTGATCGAGCATGCACCCCCGGGACGCGGTCGTCCCTCTCGAGACGGCCACGGACCTTAAAGATCACCCATCGCGCGATGGCATCGCACGACGGGCGCTTGGAAGACTTCGGGCAGCCAACCGACGAAGGAGCCATGATGACCGACACCACCACGGGCGACGCCGTCGCGGCCGGAACCATCTCCATTGGCGGTGACATCTCGGTCAACAGACTCGGTTTCGGGACGATGCGCCTGACCGGCAAGGGTGTCTGGGGACCGCCCGCCGATCACGACGAGGCGATCCGTGTCCTGCGTCGCGCAGCGGAGCTCGGGGTGACGTTCTTCGACACGGCCAATTCCTATGGCCCCTACGTCGCCGAGCACCTGATTCGCGAAGCCCTCGCCCCGTACCCGGACGACGTCCTCATCGCTACGAAGGCAGGTTTGTTGCGCACGGGTCCCGACGCGTGGGTCCCCCTGGGTAATCCGAATTACCTGCGTCAAGAGGTGGAGATGAGCCTGCGGCGCCTCGGGGTGGATCGCATCGACCTCTTTCAGCTGCACCGGGTCGACCCCGACTTCTCGATCGACGAGCAGGTGGGCGTGCTCGCCGACATAAAGGCCGAGGGCAAGATTCGGCACATCGGCCTCTCCGAGGTCGACGTCGACCAGCTGACGGCTGCGCGTCGCGTCACGCCCATTGCGTCGGTGCAGAACCTGTACAACCTGACCAACCGGGGTGCCGAGGACGTGCTCGACGAGTCAGAGGCCCAAGGCATCGCATTCATCCCGTGGTTTCCCCTTGCCGCGGGCCCGTTGGCGACCGCCGACGGGCCACTGCACCAGCTGGCGGTCGACCACGACGCGTCCCCGTCGCAGCTGGCCTTGGCCTGGCTGCTCAAGAGGTCGCCGTCGATGGTGCCCATCCCAGGCACCTCACGGGTCGAGCACCTCGAGCAGAATCTGGCCGCCGCCCGAATTACGCTGAGCGACGCCGAGTTCGACGCGATCGGCGCCGCCGCCGACGCCACGTGAGCGCT
>Ga0055540_1000902_pt1 | contig 19547 bp, 20 predicted proteins | sample AraplaCvi_mMS_r2_2_FD_55040 | JGI IMG/M metagenome (GOLD analysis project Ga0055540, IMG submission 55040) | Arabidopsis root microbial communities from North Carolina, USA - plate scrape MF_Cvi_mMS_r2 | ecosystem: Host-associated > Plants > Roots > Endosphere | place: USA: North Carolina
ACGTCCAGACCTCGAGATTGGGCCTGGGGCTCGCCGCCCTCGGGCGGCCCGCCTACATCACCAGCGGTCGCGCCCACGACGTCGGCACGGCGCGGTCGGTCGAGGAGATGCGGGACCGTACCGCCGACGTGCTCGACACCGCGTACGCCTGCGGCATTCGCTACGTCGACGTCGCCCGTTCGTATGGTCTGGCCGAGCAGTTCCTGGCCGATTGGCTGGCCTCACGTCCTGAGATCGAGGACGTCGAGGTCGCGTCCAAGTGGGGCTATCGCTACGTAGGCGACTGGCAGATGACGGCCGACGTGCACGAGGTGAAGGACCATTCCCTGGCCGCGTTCACGCGTCAACTGGCCGAGACGAAGCAGATCCTCGGCGACCGGGTCGACCTGTACCAGGTGCATTCGGTGACCCCGGACAGCCCAGTCCTCACCGATCGCGAGCTGCACCGTGCGCTCGCCGAGGTTCGTGACGGTGGACTCCGCCTCGGACTGTCCACCTCCGGCCCGCGACAGGCCGACGTCATTCGCGCAGCACTGTCGATCGAGGCCGGCGGGCAGCGCTTGTTCACCTCCGTCCAGTCGACCTGGAACCTGCTCGAGACCTCGGCTGCCCCAGCACTTTCCGAAGCGCACGCCGAGGGTGTGGCCGTCGTGGTGAAGGAGGTGTTCGCCAACGGCCGGTTGGCTCCCGGCGGCACCGACGTCGCCCCCGGCGTCGAACTGGCGACGCGGGTCGCCGCCGACCTCGGGATCGGCCTGGACCAACTCGCCCTTGCCGCCGCCTACGGCCAGCCCTGGTCGCCTCGGCTGCTCTCCGGGGCGGCGTCGTCGTCCCACGTCCGGTCTCACGTCGCGGGAGCCGGCATCGCGCTGCCATCGACGGCGGCGGAGGCGCTGCGGGCCGCGGCGGAGGATCCCGCCGACTACTGGGCGGCGCGTGCCCACCGGGAGTGGGCCTAGCCCGGCGAGGTCGGCGCTTGGCCCCCCGCAGACGCCCCAACCCGGATACCCTTTTCGCCATGAAGTCGGTGGCGACCTTCACGGCGGCGGTGATCGTCTCGATCGCGTGCGCAGCGTGCGGTCCCGCGCACGGCGCGTCCGGGTCCTCGGTCGTCCGGCCCGCCACCTCCAACCAAGACGCCGGACCATCCGACGTCCCCGAGACACTGGGCGCCGCCACCGCCGCCGCACAGGCCAACATCGACCGCTTCACCTCCGGCGACTACGCCGGCGTGTGGGAGCACATGGAGTCCGACGTCCGCGCCGGCATCAGTCAGCAGGACTTCGTGACGTTCTACGAGACCTGCAAGAAACCCGGTCCGCGGATCAGCGTGCGCGGGCTCCGCCTGGAGGGCGGCGAGGCCGTCGTCGTCATGAAGATGCAGGGCGTGGAGAAGTCCCGAGGCATGGTCTACGAGGACGGCCGCTGGAACATGCAGGCGACCGACGACTTCGCCGCCCGACTGGGCCAGCCGCTCCCCCAACTCATCGCCGAGGAGACCGCGGCGGGNCTCTGCGCGCACTGACCACGGCCCAGGCGCTCACACCGCCGGGCAGTAGTGCATCGGGTTGTCCCGCTCGTCGAGCGGGGGCAGGTTGCGCGCCGGCGTCTCGGGCAACGGCGCATCCGGGGCACTGCGGCCCGTGACACGGTCCCAGCCGGCGCGCGCCCGAGGATGCATGCGAGCCCGCTTGGGCAGCAACGAGAATGCGGCGCCGACCAGTTGTCCGAGGCGGCGGTGCACCCACTCGTCGCGGTCGGTCCAGGTGTAGCCCATCAGGTCTCGAACCGGCGGGTCGTAGAGGCCCACGGTGAACCACACGAAGAACGGTGCCACCAGCTTTCGTTGCTGGCGCCACATCCAGTCGGGCATCTTCTCGGCCCAGGGCGGCTTGGGCAGGTCGCTCAGGTCGAGCACGGCGCGCGCGGCGTAGTTGTTCTCCAACACGTTGCGGCACATGTGATCCCAATACGCTTGGAAGTCCTCCCACGTCTTGGGCACCGGGCGCATGCTCATGCCGTACATCCGGTACCACTCGACGTGCTCGTCGAACAGCTGACGCTTCTCGGCCTCGGTGATGCCGCCGCACAGCCGTTCCGCGACGATCAGCGTCCCCACGAAGAACGTGGAATGCGCCCAGTAGAAGACGTCGGGATTCAGCGCGTGGTACCGACGTCCTTGGGCGTCAACGCCTTTGATGTCGGTGTGGTAGTCGCGAACCTCGGCGCCGGTGCGGGGCGCCCGGTCGGTGTCGAAGACGACGCCGCCGATCGGATAGAGCGACCTCAGCAGCCGGGGCCACCGCTCGCGGAAGAAGGTCGAATGCTCCTCGACGGCGGCGCCGAGCTGGGGATGCATGTTCTGCATCGAGCCGGCCCACGGCCCCTGCAGAAGCCCCCGCCAGTCACCGAAGTACTTCCACGTCAGCGAATCGGGACCGAGCGGAACCGGCGGAGCGTCGTACCCCCCTGGCGACACCGGGCAGCCCATGGCCTGCCCGCTGGTCACTGGACACGTCTCGGACGTATCTTGGGTCACTGGCGACCTTCCCTGGAGCCGACGATACTTTGACTACGCGCGTTGTCATTTAGTTTAGGAGTGATGTGCCTTCCGGTCAACGACGGGGCCGCTGGTCCGGTGTCCCCCTGCGGGACCGGCAGACGCTTCGGCGTGACGAGCTCATCGCTGCCGGCGTGGGGGTACTCGGCGGCGAGGGCGGCGGATCGCTCACCGTGCGCGGCGTGTGCCGAGCCGCGGGGCTGACCGAGCGCTACTTCTACGAGAGTTTCGACGACCGTGACGACTTCGTGCGCGCGGTGTACGACCACGTGTGCAGCACCGCGATGACGACGTTGACGTCCTCGGTGACGCCGCGCGACGCCGTCGAGCGATTCGTCGCGCTGATGGTCGACGATCCGGTCCGGGGCCGGGTGCTGTTGATCGCCCCCGAGCGGGAACCCGTGCTCACCAAGTCGGGCGCGGAATGGATGCCGAGCTTCATCGAGTTGCTTCAGCACAAGCTGACGCGCATCACCGACCCGGCGGTCCAAGCGATGGTCGCCACCGGACTCGTCGGTGCACTGACGGCCTTGTTCACGGCCTATCTGAACGGGCGGCTCGACGCCACCCGCGAGCAGTTCATCGACTACTGCGTCGACATGCTGCTCAGCCGGGCGTCGTCAACGCACTGACTACTCGCCGGGAGCGCCGGGCGTCTGGCCGTCGCCGGCCAACTCGTCGTCGGCGCTCTGCGCGGCCTGAGCCTGGGCTTCCGCCTTGGCCTCTTCCGCGTCGGCCGCCGACTTCGCCGCGCGACCCTCTTCGCTGCCCTGCGACAGACCGGGCGTCGTCGCGGTGGCGTAGCCGCCGTTGCAGTTCAGGTAGAACTGCACGGTGTTGGACACGTGGGCGCCGTCGTTCGCGCTGGCGAACGGTGCGGTCTGCGACCGGTCGACGATGCAGTCGCTCTCGGAGAGCTTGTCACCGGTACGGGCCGCGACGACGACCGTCTGGCCCGCATCACTGGCGGCGGACGACGCATCGGAGTACTTCTGACCCGCATAGGAATCGGCCGAGGCCACCCCACCGCCGAGAAGCGCCGACACTGCCAACGCGCCGATGGCACCAGAACCAACAACGATGAGCTTCTTCACTTCTAGCCCTATCTGTCCGCGGAATCACAGCCTGCTCGCGGGGATATTACAGCCGCTCGTGTCGCAGCGCAGCGCCTCCCGTCAATAGACGGGGGGCGTCGAATCCGGAGGGCCCGGAGCGGTTACTCGCCGCCCGCGACGGCCAGTTGCTCTTCCTCGGACTGCTGGGCGGCGGCCGCTTCCTGAGCCTCGCGCTGCTTCTTTGCTGCCAGGTCGGCTTGGTAGATCTTCTGCCCCTCGGGGCTCTGAAGCGAGAAGCCGGGCCACAGCTTGGTCGAGTACTTGGCGTAGCAATTCAGGTTGACGTTCATCTTGCGATTGGCCTGGTTGCCGAAGCCGTCGATGCCCGAGGCCGGCGTCGCGCTGGTGACGATGCAGCTGTCCCAATCCTTGCGATCCCCAACGGTCGACGCCACGACGGTCGACATGCCCTGCTGGCTCAGCGCCGCCTTGGCATCGGCATAGGTTTGCCCGACGACGCCGCTGTCCGCCGAGGCGACGCCTCCGCCGAGCGTCAACGCCACCGCCGCCGAACCCAACGCGCCGACACCGGCAACCAAGATCTTGTTCACGTGAGGTGACCTTTCGTCGTCAACGGGCGCGCGGTCGCGGATACGTCGTTTGCCAGCGGGGATGGATCTGCGGCGAATACTACCCTTACCTCGGGATTGCCTGTGAGTCGTTGGTGACGACGCGATGACGAGTGCGCGGACACTACGACACGGAACTTGATGTCACCGGGGGACACAGATATATTGAGTGCAACCAACGGGTACAGATAACTGGGAGGGTTCATGTCGACCGAGCTGACCGACCTGCAGCTGCTGCACGAACTCGAGCCTGTGGTGGAGCAGAACATCAACCGCCACATGCGCATGCGCAAGGATTGGAACCCGCACGACTACATTCCGTGGTCCGACGGCAAGAACTACTACGCCCTCGGCGGGCAGGACTGGGACCCCGAGCAGTCCAAGCTCTCCGAGGTCGCGCAGGTCTCGATGTTGCAGAACCTGCTCACCGAGGACAACCTGCCGTCCTACCACCGCGAGATCGCCATGAACTTCAGCATGGACGGGCCGTGGGGTTACTGGGTCAACCGGTGGACCGCCGAGGAGAATCGGCACGGCATCGCCCTGCGCGACTATCTGGTCGTCACTCGCGCCATCGACCCGCTCGAGCTCGAGGAGCTGCGCGTCGAGCAGGTCACCCGCGGCTTCAGCCCCGGCCAGGGCCCTCAGGGCGAGATGTTCGCCGAGAGCCTCTTCGACTCGGTCATCTACGTCACCTTCCAGGAACTCGCCACGCGCGTCTCGCACCGCAACACCGGCAAGGCGTGCAACGAAACCGTGGCCGACCAACTGCTGCAACGGGTTTCGGCCGACGAGAACCTCCACATGATCTTCTATCGCGACGTCAGCGCGGCCGGTCTCGACTTCGCCCCCAACCAGGCGATGAAGTCGCTGCACCGGGTGCTGCGCAACTTCAAGATGCCCGGGTACACGGTTCCCGAGTTCCGGCGCAAGGCCGTCGTCATCGCCGTCGGTGGTGTCTACGATCCGCGCATCCACCTCGACGACGTGGTCATGCCCGTGCTGAAGAAGTGGCGCATCTTCGAGCGTGAGGACTTCACGGGCGAGGCCGCCGAGATGCGTGACGACCTCGGCAAGCTCGTCGAGGAACTCGAGGAGACCTGCCAGAAGTTCGAGGTGGCGAAGGAACGCCGGCTCGAGCGCGAGCGCAAGATGGCGGAGAAGAAGGAGATGAAGAACTTGTTGGTGTCGTCATCAGCGTCCTGACTCACGCGCCCGCATCGGCCCGATCCCTCCAGATCGGGCCGATCGCGTTGCGTAGCCCCGTCGTCCTCGCGCCGATGGCCGGGGTCACCAACGTCGCGTTCCGCACCCTGTGCCGTGAGCTCGAGCTGGCCAGAGCCGGCACCGTCAGCGGCCTCTACGTCTGCGAGATGGTGACGGCGCGCGCGCTCGTCGAACGCAACGAGAGCACGCTGCACATGACCACCTTCGGTCCGGAGGAGTCGCCGCGGTCGCTGCAGCTCTACACCGTCGACCCCGCCACCACCTACGCCGCGGCCAAGATGATCGTCGACGAGGACATGGCCGATCACATCGACATGAACTTCGGTTGCCCGGTGCCCAAGGTGACCCGTCGCGGGGGCGGCGCGGCGCTGCCCTACAAGCGCAAGCTGTTCGGCCAGATCGTCGCCGCCGCGGTGCGCGCCACGGAGGGCACCGGGATTCCGGTCACCGTGAAGTTCCGCATCGGCATCGACGACGATCACCACACCCACCTCGACGCCGGGCGCATTGCCGCCGCCGAGGGCGCCGCGGCCGTCGCACTGCACGCCCGCACCGCGGCCCAGCGCTACTCCGGCACGGCCGACTGGAACCAGATCGCCGAGCTCAAACAACACGTCACCGACGTCCCGGTGCTGGGCAACGGCGACATCTTCGTCGCCGAGGACGCCACGAGGATGATGGCCGAGACCGGGTGTGACGGAGTCGTCATCGGCCGCGGATGCCTCGGCCGACCGTGGCTGTTCGCCGAGCTGTCGGCGGCCTTCAACGGCGTCGAGGCCCCCGTGCCGCCCACCCTGGGCGAGGTCGCCGACATCGCACGTCGGCACGGGCAGCTCCTGGCCGCGCACTTCGGCGAGGACAAGGGCATGCGCGACATCCGCAAGCACGTCGCGTGGTATCTGCACGGGTTCCCCGCCGGCGCCGATCTGCGCCGTGCGCTGGCCTTGGTCAAGACTCTCGCCGAGCTCGACGAGCTGCTCGGTCAGCTGGATCCCGACGTGCCGTTTCCGCCGGCCGCCGAGGGTCCGCGTGGACGACAGGGATCCCCGGGATCGGTGTCGCTGCCCGAGGGCTGGCTTGGCGATCCGGATGACTGCACGGTGCCCTCGGGGGCCGACGTCATGCACTCCGGCGGCTGAACCGACGCCCGGGCGAGACGTCTTCGAGACGCCACCGACACCGGCTCGGACTGGCTCGACATCGGGTTGTCTCAGTACGATGGGAAACCACCATGACGGGTTCCGACTGGCTTCGAGTGGCCAAGCCCCTGTCGTGCTGCTAGAAGACTAGAAGCAGACGAGATCGATCGGTGCGCACGGGCGCACCGACCACACGGTCGGAGGCCGACAGGACATGAGTGACGGCGACAACGCCGCTCCCGGTCGTCGGCAACGGAGCGGACCCGACGATGCCTCGTCGGGTGCCGAGAAACCCGTCAACGATTGGATTACCCGATCGACGCGGCCGGCGCCAGGCGCCGCGCCGTGGGAGCGCTCCACGACCACGTCCGATGAGCCCACGTCCGACGACGCCCCGGCGGGCAACCACACCGACGGCGTCACCGTCGCCGACCTGATCGCCAAGATCACCGGCACACCTCCCGCGCCCACGCCCGAATCGGATCCCGAGGCCGAGGAACCGTCCGGCCACGACGCCGACGCGGCAGACCATCCCATCCCCGAGGACGACACCACCGTCATTCCCGTCGTCCCGGCCCATGCCTCCGAACTGCCCGACCTGACCGGCCTGGCCAAGGAACCCGCGACACCGGAACGCATCGACGGCGTCGTCGCGGCCCCCGAGGCGACGCCCTCGCACCGCGGTCGTCACACGGCGATGGTGATGGGCAGGGTCGCCGCGGCGCTCATCGCGGTCCTCGCGTTGGCGACGACCGGAGCGGCGTGGCAGTGGCAGGCCTCGAAGAACAACAGCCTCAACAAGGTCGCCGCACTCGACCCGAACTCCCGCGACATCGTCGACCCCGGCGCGCAGTTCGGCGACGAGAACTTCCTCATCGTCGGCACCGACAGTCGCCTGGGGCAGAACAGCGACATGGGGGCGGGCACCACCGACGACGCGGCAGGGGCCCGGTCGGACACGATCATGCTGGTCAACATTCCGGCCAACCGCAAACGCGTCGTCGCCGTGTCCTTCCCCCGCGACTTGTCGATCACACCGATGCAGTGCGAGCACTGGGATCCCACGACCAGCACGTACGGCCCCGCCACCGACCCGGACTCCCCCGTCTACGGCATGGACAAGGTCTACACCGAGACCAAGCTGAATTCGGCCTACGCCGTCGGCGGGCCGAAGTGCCTCGTGAAGGTGATCCAGAAGCTGTCAGGCCTCTCGGTGAATCGATTCATGGCCGTCGACTTCGCCGGCTTCTCCAAGATGGTCGACGCACTCGGAGGCGTCGAGGTCTGTTCCACCACCCCCCTGCAGGACTACGAGTTGGGCACCGTCTTGCCCAACGCCGGCCGACAGATCGTCGACGGGCACACCGCACTGCAATACGTTCGCGCGCGGCAGGTCACCACCGAGACCAACGGCGACTACGGCCGCATCAAGCGCCAGCAGCTGTTCCTGTCGTCGCTGCTTCGCTCGCTGATCTCCAAGGACACGTTCTTCTCGCTGACCAAGCTAAACAACGTGGTCAACCTCTTCATCAACGACAGCTACGTCGACAACATCCAGACCAAGGACCTGGTCGACCTCGGCCAGTCCGTCCAGGGCGTCAACGTCGGTCGCATCACGTTCGTCACGGTGCCCACGGTCGGCTACGCCGACGAATACGGCAACGAGGTACCCCGCACCGACGACATGCGCAGCTTGTTCGACGCGATCATCAACGACGATCCGCTGCCGGAGGAGAAGACCGTCGGACCGACGCTGGCGGACCGGCCCGAGGCCGTCGTGCCGCCGCCGCCCGCGGACACCACCGGCGAACTCGTCGACGCCGTCACCACCAGCCCCGGTGACATCACCGTGCGCGTGTCCAACTCGACCGGCGAGGACGGCTTGGCCTCTACCGCCGCCGACGACCTGCAGCAGCACGGATTCAACGTCGACACCCCCGACGACTATCCGGGCCCCCTGGACTCCACGACGGTGTTCTTCTCCGCGGGCAACGAACAGGCCGCCGCGACCGTCGCATCGTCGTTCGCCTCCCCCGCGATCCCCCCGATCGAGCGGGTCTCCGGCATGGGCAACGTGATCCGGGTGGTGCTGGGTTCGGACTTCGACGCCGTCAACGCGCCGTCCCCGAGCGGGTCCTCGGTCCAGGTTCACGTCGTGCACGACCGCAGCAGCGAGAAGTCCCATCTCCCCGAGGACCTCACCGTCACCAACGCCGCGGACACCACCTGCGAGTGACGCGGTCGACGCGGGCATCATGGCAGGTGGCATTCACCTTTCGTTCACCCGCGAGGTCGTGACGACGGCTTTGCCGGCCCGTAGGCTTGGCGCATGCGTACCGCCTACCACGAGCAACTGGCCTCGTTGACCGACCAGCTCGGTGAGATGTGCGGCCTTGCCGGTGTGGCCATGGAGCGTGCCACCCAGTCCTTGCTGCAGGCCGATCTCGTCCTCGCCGAGCAGGTCATCACCGACCACGAACAGATCGCCGCGATGAGTGCGCGCGCCGAGGAGGCCGCCTTCGTCCTCCTGGCGTTGCAGGCTCCGGTCGCGGGCGATCTCCGCGCGATCGTCAGCTCCATTCAGATCGTCGCCGACGTCGACCGGATGGGTGCGTTGGCGCTGCACGTCGCCAAGATCGCCCGCCGTCGCCACCCCCAGCACGTCCTTCCCGAGGAAGTGAACGGCTACTTCGCCGAAATGGGCCGTCTCGCAGTCGAACTCGGCAACAGCGCCCAGGAGGTGCTGGTCAGCCGGGATCCGCAGAAAGCCGCCCGCATCCGTGAAGAGGACGACGCGATGGACGACCTCCACCGCCACCTGTTCTCGGTGCTGATGGACCGCGAATGGCGCCACGGCGTGGTCGCCGCGGTCGACGTGACGCTGCTGAGCCGGTTCTACGAGCGATTCGCCGACCACGCAGTCGAGGTGGCGCGCCGCGTGATCTTCCAGGTCACCGGCCGATTCCCCGACGAGGAAGTCGTCCCCACGCCTCACTGACGGGTGATGCGGACGCCCTCCTTGGTGGCCGCCAGCAGGTCCCGCAGCACCGTCGCCAGCACCTGGAGTTCGGCGTTGCCGTAGGCCGCGAGGAAGTCCTGGCGTCCTTGGTCCATCTCCTCGTGCAACCGCCGGTGCGCGTCGGCGACGAGTTCCCCGTCGGGCGTGAGCAGCAACTCGACCTCCTTGCGGTTGCCGGGGATGGGCCTGCGACTCACGAGACGAGCGTCGACCAGTCGCTGAACGTGCTTGGAGACCGTTCCCTTCAGTTGCCCGGACCGGGCGGCCAAACCGACGACGCTGACGGGCCCGTCGGCGATCGCGGCGAGGAGATGCAACGACAGCGTCGGCAGGCCGCGAACCGCCGAGGCCAGCCGGGGTGGGCACAGCCGGGCCATGAAGTCGCGCTCGGCGTCGTCGTCCTCGCCACCGGCCATCTCGACGTCGAACTTGTCCCCCACCGCAGCCAGCAGCCCGACGACCTCCTCGACCAGCGCGGACTTGGTTTTCATGGAAACCATATTGCCATCGCGGGCGCCGCGGCGTACATTGTTTCCATAGAAACCATATCCCTGGAAACGAAGGAGTCGCCATGTTGGCAGCAGTGGTCCACGAGTGGGGCGCGGCACCGGTCTACGCCGATCAACCCGAGCCCGACGCCACCGGCGGCGGGGTCGTCGCCACCGTCGAGGCGTCCGCACTGACCAACCTCACCAAGGGCTTGATGTCCGGAAAGCACTACGCGAGCAAGCAGATTCAACTCCCCGCCATCCCCGGCGTGGACGGCGTCGCCCGGCTCGAGGACGGCACCCGCGTCTACACCGGTGCGCTCAAGCCCTACGGGATGATGGCCGAACGCACCCTCGTCGACCCTCGGGGCGCCGTGCCGGTGCCCGACCACGTCGACTCCGTCACCGCCGCAGCGATCCCCAACCCCGGCGTCTCGGCGTGGATGTCGCTACAGCACGCGGCCGCGATCCAACCCGGCGCCCACGTCCTGGTGCTCGGCGCCACCGGCGTCACCGGGTCGACGGCGGTCCAGTTGGCCAAGTCCGCCTTCGGCGCCGGACGAGTGGTCGTCGCCGGCCGCGACACCGCGCGGCTGGAGTGGTTGCGCACGGTCGGCGCCGACGACGTGATCGCCCTTGGCGAGGAGGACTTGCGCGCTCGGGTCGNCAGCCTGCACGCCGAGCGTCCGTTCGACGCCGTCCTGGACTACCTCTGGGGCANGCCCGCCGAGCAGGTCCTCGCCGCGCTCGGCGCCAACGAACTCTCCGCGCCCTACTACGAGACGCGATTCGTGCAGATCGGGTCGATGGCCGGGCTGGACATCACCCTGCCTGCAGGCATCCTGCGCAGCGCGGGCATCATGCTCAGCGGCGTCGGCCTCGGCAGCGCGCCCCCAGAGGTCCTGGCCAACATCCGGTCCGAGGCACTGCCGAAGCTCTTCGCCATGGTCGCCGACGGCGACCTGCACCTCGAGGTGCAGGCCAAGCCGCTGTCAGACGTCGAACGGCTGTGGACCACCAGGGAACCGTCGGGCACCCGGGTGGTGTTGGTGCCCTAGCCGAACCGACCGGAGATGTAGTCCTCGGTCGCCTTCTGCGTGGGATTGGAGAAGATCTTCTCGGTGTCGTCGATCTCGATCAGCTTGCCCGGCTTGCCGGTGGCCTCCAGGTTGAAGAACGCGGTCTGATCGCTCACCCGGGCGGCCTGCTGCATGTTGTGCGTGACGATCACGATGGTGAAGTCCTGCTTGAGCTCGGAGATGAGGTCCTCGATGGCCAGCGTCGAGATCGGGTCCAGGGCCGAGCACGGCTCGTCCATCAGCAGCACGTCGGGCTGCACGGCGATCGCCCGGGCGATGCACAGCCGCTGCTGCTGACCACCCGAGAGCCCGCCACCGGGCTTGTCCAGCCGGTCCTTGACCTCGTTCCAGAGGTTGGCCCCCTTGAGGGACTGCTCGGCGACCTCGTCGAGCGCCTTCTTGCCGTGCCGGCCCTGCAGCTTCAGCCCGGCCACCACGTTGTCGCGAATCGACATGGTGGGGAACGGGTTTGGCCGCTGGAACACCATGCCGATGGTCTTGCGCACGCCGACGGGGTCGACGCCCGCGCCGTAGATGTCCTCGCCGTCGAGCAGCACCGAGCCTTCGACGCGTGCACCGGGGATCACCTCGTGCATGCGGTTGAGGGTGCGCAGCACCGTCGACTTGCCACAGCCCGACGGCCCGATGAATGCCGTAACACTGCGCGGTTGCACCGCCAGCGCCACGTCGGCGACGGCGTGGAACGATCCGTAATAGATGTTGACGTCTTTGAGGTCGAGGCGTTTGGCCACGGAATGCTCCTAAATTTTCTTGGGAGAGAAGATCTTTGCGACCAGACGCGCCGCGACGTTGAGGATGGCGATCAGCAGGACCAACGTCAGCGCAGCACCCCAGAGGCGGTCGGTGGGGATCGGGTTCGACCCGGCGCCCGCGGAGATCTGGTCGTACATCATGCCGGGCAGCGAGCCCATGAATCCGGCGAACATGTCGAAGTTGATCGACGCCGCGTACCCCACCAGGATCAGCAGCGGCGCGGTCTCGCCCATCACCCGAGCCAACGACAGCATGACGCCGGTGACGATGCCCGAGAGGGCGGTCGGGATGACGATGCGCACGATCGTCTTCCACTTCGGCACGCCCAGTGCGTAACTCGCCTCGCGCAAATCCATGGGGACGATTCGCAGCATCTCCTCCGTGGCCCGCACGATGACCGGGATCATCAGCAGCACCAGCGCCAGCGACACCGCGAACCCCGACCGCTCGAAGCCCAGGGTCGCCACCCAGAGGGCGTAGACGAAGAGCGCCGCCACGATCGAGGGCACCCCGGTCAGGATGTCGACCATGAACGTGGTGACCCGGCCCAACCGGGTGCCGCCGCCATATTCGACGAGGTACACCGCGACCATCACGCCGATCGGAATCGAGATCAGCGAGCACACCAGGCCTTGCAGCAGGGTGCCCATCACCGCGTGGTACACGCCGCCGCCGGGAGAGAACGCCGTGGTCCCCGCCTGCGAGTTGGTGAACCACACCGGCGAGGTGACCGCCGCGAGTCCCTTGCTGATCACCGAGTACAGCACCCACACCAGCGGCACCAAGGCGACGAGCACCGATGCCGAGACCAGTACGGTCGCCACGTTGTTGGTCAGCTTCCGCTTGGCGCTGACGCCCTGGAACGTGGGTGCCTTGACGGGCTTGTCGAGCGTCGAGGTCACGACTTCGCGCCCCTTCCGGCGACCGCGGCACGCGCCAGCGAGTTCACCACGAACGTGAGGATGAAGAGCACGAGGCCGGCGGCGATGTAGGCGCCCGCCTTGTACTCGTCGTTGAATTCGCTTGCCGCCGAGGCGATCTTGCTGGCGAAGGTGTAGCCACCGTCGAACAGCGACCAGCCGAACGCCGTCTGGGTGCCGCGCAGGATGATCAGCAGGGCGATGGTCTCACCAAGGGCGCGGCCCAGGCCGAGCATCGCACCGCTGATGTAGCCCGACAATCCGAACGGCAGCACCGTCGTGCGGACNACCTCCCAGCGGGTCGCACCCAGCGCCAGCGCGGCTTCGATTTGTCCGCGCGGGGTTTGGATGAACACCTCTCGGGCGACGGCGGTGATGATCGGCAGGATCATCACCGCGAGCACGATGCCTGCGGTGAAGATCGTGCCGCCACCGGCCACCGACGCCGTACCCGTCTTGAACAAGAACAGCCAGTCCAGGTTCTGGTTGAGCCACACGGCGAACGGCTTGAGCACGGGGGCCAGCACGTACAGACCCCACACGCCGTACACGATCGAGGGCACCGCCGCCAGCAGGTCCACCACGTAGGCCAGCGGACCGGCGAGGCGCCGCGGAGAGTACTGGGTGAGGAAGATCGCGATCCCCAGCGCCACCGGCATCGCGAGGACGAGGGCGAACACCGAGACGAACACCGTCACCTGGATCAGGTCGAGGATGCCGAACTGCATCTTCGACGTGTCGGTGGTGACCCAGTTGCCGCCGTAGGTGAAGAAGTTGGCCTCGTTGCGGCTGAGCGCCGGAATCGCGCGCCACAGCAGGAACACCGCGATCGCCCCGATCAGGACGACGACGGTGACACCGGCTCCCTGCGCGAGACCGCCGAATATGCGGTCCCCCAGCCGCACCTTGGCGCCCTTCGAGGGGTTGGTGGTGATGGGTTCCGAGGAGGGGACGGGCGAAGCGATCACTTCGCCCGATCCCGCCCCGGTTGGGTTCGGTGTCGTCACTGTCATCCCGTTGTCGGTCATTGCTTCCGTGAACCCATCCTCACCGCGTTGGTGCCCGTATGCCAACCGGCTAGGCGATTGCGTCGACTGACTTGAGCAACCGCTCCTTGAAGCTGTCCGGCAGGGGGACGAAGCCCGCGGCGGACAGGTTGGCCTGGCCCTGGTTGGCCGACACCACGAGGAACGACTTCACCGCGGCGGCGGTGTCCGCGTCGTACCCCTTGGAGCAGACGATCTCGTAGGTGGCCAGCATCAACGGGTAGGCGCCTGCCTCCTTGGAGGCGTAGAGCGCGTTCAGGTCCAGGGTGAGGTCCATGCCCTCGGCCTTGAACTTGGCGTCGCCGACGGCCTTGGCGGTCGACTCGTCGGTCAGCTCGACCGCACCGGCGCCGCTGTCGATCTGCGCGAAGGGCAGGTTGGCCGCGGCGGCGGGGCTCTTCTCGACGTAGCCGATGGCACCGGGGGTGGCCTGCACGGCCTGCACGACGCCGGAGGACTTCTGGGCGCCTTCACCGGCGCCGCCCTGGAACTCCTTGCCCGCGCCCTTGGTCCACGTCTGCGGCGCGGCGGCGGCCAGGTACTTCTGGAAGTTGTCGGTGGTGCCCGAGGAGTCCGACCGGTAGATCGGGGTGATCTTGGTGTCGGGAAGGGTGGTGCCGCCGTTGAGCGCGGCGATCGCCGGGTCGTTCCACGTGGTGATGGCACCGGTGAAGATCTTGGCCAGCACGTCGGCGTTGACGACGAGCTTGTCGACGCCCTCGACGTTGTAGGCCATGGCCACGGGACCGAACACCAGCGGCAGGTTCCACGCCGGGTTTCCGCCGCAACGCTCGGTGGCCGGGGCGACCTGATCGGCGGCCAGCGCCGAGTCGGAGCCCGCGAAGTCGACCTGCTTGGCGAGGAACTGCGTGACGCCCGCACCGGAGCCGGTGGGGTTGTAGGACAGGGACTTGCCCGAGCAGACCTGACCCCAGGCCTTGTTGAACTCGGCGATGGCGTTCTGCTGGGCGGTGGAACCCTCGGCGGTCAGGGCGGCCTTGCCGCCACAGTCGGCGGCACCGGCCGCACCGGAAGCGGACGACGACCCCGGCGCACCGCTCGACGCCGTCGTGGAGTTGTCGTCACTGCCGCATGCGGACATCGTCAACGCGAGCGCGGCCGCGGACAGCGCCACCACGAACGGAGTGCCGGCACTGGTGCCAAAGCGATTGAGCTTCACTGATCCCACTTTCGATTTTTTGTCTGCCTCAGGACTCCACGGCAACGTATGCGGCGTCGGTGGACGGGTCGCTGACGAAAGGTGAACGAGCAGTGAACAGCCTCAGCGATTTCACAGCTGAGGGCTAACGGTGGGTGTACGCCACGTCTGCTGTGAAGACCGTGAAATCGAGCCGTTCGTACGTCTTCACGGCGGCGGAGTTATCTGCCTCGACGTAAAGCGTCACGTCGGCGTCGGGCCCAAGCCGGTCGGCGAGGTGGTGCACGCCGACCAACGTCAACATCGCTCCGAGACCACGCCCCTGGGCGCTGGGGTCGACGCCGACGACGTAGACCTCGCCCAGCGTCGGCCCGTGCACTTCCTCGCCGGAGGCGAGATGATGAACCTTCGTCCAGTGGAAGCCGAGCAACCCGCCGGTCTGGGTGTCGAATGCCAGGAACAGCCCCGCCGGGTCGAACCACGCTTCGCCGCGCCGCTCGGCGATGTCGGCCTCGGTCCAACCGCCCTGCTCGGGGTGCCACGAGAAGGCGGCGTTGTTGACCCGCAGCAGCTCCGCGTCGTCGTCGGGTCCGGCATAGGTGCGAAGCTGCACGCCGTCGGCCGCCGTCACCGCGGGCAGGTCGCGCAGCGGGCGGCGCATCTGCAGTAGCTCGCGAGCGGCGACGAGGTCCAGGGACGCGGCAGTGGCGCGCGCGGGCGGCAAGTCTCCGTGCGCCCAAATCCGCGTACCCGGGCCACCCTCGGCCAGGCCCGTGCGGATCAGCTCGGCGCCGACGCCGCGACGACGGGCCTCGGGGTGTACGACGGCCTCGGCCATCGGGGGCGCGTCGTCCGTGGCGGGTGCGAGGTTGAGGTAGCCCACGATCTGGTCGTCGAGCGCCGCGACGAGGTGCTTGGTGCGGTCCCGTGGCAGCTCGCGCAGGATCTGGTCACCGACGGGTGCGGTCCCGTCGACGGCGCGGGCCGCGTCCACGATCGCGGTGATCCGTCGCTGCTCGGCGTCGGACGGCGTCGGACGCCAGACGACGTCGGTCATCGGGCGCGAAGCGGGTCGCCAAGGTCGTCGACGAATCCTGCCGGGTCCTGGTCGTAGGCGTCCGCGTCGTCGAAGTCGTCCGCGGGGTCGGACTCGGGGGCGGGCGGACGTCCCCGCGCCGGCCGGACCGCCTTGTACCCGACGTTGCGCACGGTGCCGATCAGCGATTCGTATTCGGGCCCCAGCTTGGCGCGCAGGCGTCGGACGTGGACGTCGACGGTGCGGGTGCCACCAAAGAAGTCGTAACCCCAGACCTCCTGCAACAGCTGCGCCCGGGTGAACACCCGACCGGCGTGCAGTGCCAGGTACTTCAACAGCTCGAACTCCTTGTAGGTGAGGTCGAGCGGTCGGCCGCGAAGCCGGGCGGTGTAGGTGCCCTCGTCGATGACGAGTTCGCCAAGATTGACCTTGCCCGCACTTTCCTGGTCGGCGGCGCCGCCGCGGCGTCCGACGAGCAGCCGCAGCCGCGCGTCGATCTCGGCAGGGCCGGTACTGGGCAGCAGGATCTCGTCGAGACCCCATTCCACGTTCACGGCGACCAAGCCGCCTTCGTTGACCACGGCGACCACGGGCACCGCCGTACCGGTGGTGCCCAGCAACCGGCACAGGCCGCGCGCAGCGGCGAGATCGGTTCGCGCGTCGACGATGGCCACGTCGGCGGTGCCCGCCTCCAGCAACGACGACACCTCAGTCGGGGCAGCGCGCACACTGTGCGCCAACAGGGCCAACGACGGCAGCACCGATTCCGGGTGCGGGTCGACGGTCAGTAGCAGTAGATCCAACGGGTCCTCCAGCGCATTTCGGGAAGGTGACCCGGCGTCGTCATCGGTGACACGGCTGGCAATCTCCCAGATTCATGGCTGACACGCGGCCGTTACCGGCCGACGATGGCATAACGATAGCGTGCAACCTGCGAATTTGCCGCGCTGGGCAATTACTGGCAACCGGCGTAGGCCAGAATGTCCGGGTGCGCAAGGTGCTGATCGGACTCGTCGCGACGGTCACGACGCTGACGGTGGGCGCAGTCGGCACCGATTTCGGCATGGCCATCTACGCGGAGTACCACTGGTCACGCACCGTCCGAGCGGCCAATCACCTCGCCTTCGACCCCTGGGTGGGCATCCTCGGCTTTCCGTTCGTCACCCAGGCGTCCGACCACCACTACCGGGAGGTCGAGATCCGCGCCGCGGGGGTGGACCACCCCGTCGTCGGGAAGGCCTCCATCGAGGCGACGATGCACTCCGTGGACCTCGGCGACGCGTCATGGCTGCTCACACCAGGCGCCACATTGCGCGTCGGCAAGCTGGAGGGCCGCCTGATCGTCGACTCCACGCACGTCGGGCGGTTCATGGGGATCAAGGATCTGCTCGTCGAGGCACCACCGAAGGAGACCAACGACGCCACCGGCGGGACGACGGAATCCGGCATCTCGGGCAGCCGCGGGCTGGTGTTCACCGGAACGCCCACCGCGGCGGGCTTCGACAAGCGCATCAGCGTGTCGGTCGACCTGTCCACCCCCGAAGACGACGACACCACGCTGGTCTTCACCGCCACCGACGTACTGACCGGCCCTGGCACGGCCGACGAGCAGGTGCCCGACGACAAGAAGGCCGCGGTGCTGGCGGCGTTCGAGACCAGGATGCCGGGGATGAAACTGCCGTTCGCGATCGCGCCGACCAGCGAGGGGGCCCGCGGTTCGGACATCATCATCGAGGGCATCACCACGGACGTGGCGGTGGCGGTCGACGGGTTCAGGCAGTCATGAGCTCACTGCCAGTCGTGATCNNGGTGCTGGTGGCGGCNTTGGCCGTGGCGGTCGTCGTCGGGCGCCTGCTCACCAGGCGTGACGGCGTGGTGCGCCCCACCGAGGGGGCCACGGTCAGCGTGCCCGGCCTCGACCTGCCCAGTGGCCGACCCGCGATCGTCCACTTCAGCGCCGAGTGGTGCGGGCCGTGCGCGGGGGTGCGACGGGTGGTCGACGACGTCTGCGACGGGCTGCCCGAGGTTGCTCACGTGGAGGTCGACATGGACGCCAATCCCGCCGCTGCGCGCGAGCTTTCGGTGCTGTCGTTGCCGACGACGTTCATCTTCGACGCCGACGGCCGGCAGCGGTACCGCACCTCAGGCGTGCCGAGGGCCGCTGACCTGCGATCGGCTCTCCAACCGCTATTGGCCTGAGGGCCGTGTCATTGGGTAAGCTCTGCGGCGTGTCCTCCCGCGTCGAGCTCGCGCTCACCAAGCGCCGCGCAGTAGATCTGTGCCGCGTCGCGGGTTTCTGTTGTCGCTGTCATAGCTGCTGAGTAGCCGCGCGACCTCCCGTCGCCCTCGGAGCAGCCACTCGGGCATGCCCCGCCCAGCCTCGCCACGACAGCAGGAGCAGACCGTTGCCGAACAAGACCACCACACCGGAACAGGTCGACGTCCGGGGTCCCCGATTCACCGCATGGGTGACCACCGCCGTCCTCGTGGTCGCGCTGCTGGCGTCGGCCTACAGCCCGGTCGCCGCCGCGATCATCCTCGGCCTTCAGTCCGTCGTGTTCGCCGTGGGCGCCGTCGGCGGACCGCGCGCGAATCCCTACGGTCGGGTGTTCGCCGCGCTCGTGGCGCCGCGCCTAGGTCCGGTGACCGANCGCGAGCCCGTACCGCCGTTGAAGTTCGCTCAGCTGGTGGGATTGGTGTTCGCGGTGGTCGCGGCCGTCGGGTTCGCGACCGGGCTGACGGTTCTGGGTCTCGTCGCCACCGNGCTCGCACTGGTCGCGGCGTTCCTCAACGCNGCCTTCGGCATCTGCCTCGGGTGCCGGCTCTACCCGCTCGTCACCCGATTCCGCACTACCGCCACCCCCGCCTAATCTGTCGAACACTTAAGCAACCGAAGGGATTTCATCCATGGCACGCTCCGACGTCCTGGTCTCCGCCGACTGGGCCCAGAGCAATCTCGACACCCCAGGGATCGTCTTCGTCGAGGTCGACGAGGACGCCAGCGCCTACGACGACGGCCACATCGCCGGCGCCGTCAAGCTGGACTGGCGCAAGGACCTCCAGGACCCGGTCAAGCGCGACTTCCTCGATCAGCACCAGTTCTCCAAGCTGCTCTCCGAGAAGGGCATCTCGAACGACGACACCGTCGTCCTCTACGGCGGCAACAACAACTGGTTCGCCGCCTACGCGTACTGGTACTTCAAGCTTTACGGGCACGACAACGTGAAGCTGATCGACGGCGGTCGCAAGAAGTGGGAGCTCGACAGCCGCCCGCTGGTCACCGAGGTGCCCGAGCGGCCCGCGACGTCCTACACCGCATCCGCCCCCAACACCGCGATCCGGGCCTTCCGCGACGAGGTGATCGCTGCCATCGGCACCAAGAACCTGGTCGACGTCCGCTCCCCCGACGAGTTCTC